>Ga0265294_10000005_pt1 | contig 293879 bp, 289 predicted proteins | sample MunlanPumphouse3_FD_192504 | JGI IMG/M metagenome (GOLD analysis project Ga0265294, IMG submission 192504) | Groundwater microbial communities from a municipal landfill in Southern Ontario, Canada - Pumphouse #3 | ecosystem: Environmental > Aquatic > Deep subsurface > Groundwater | place... | reverse complement strand
TATTTGTCTTCTTAATTCTTCTTTATTTAATATATTCATTTGTAAATCCTTCAAATAAAATCTATTAGATAAATTATATCTAATAGATTGATATTTTTGGATTTACACAGTTATTTTTACACTACCAGAAATTGCGTGGTGATAGATGATTGATTTAGTCAATCATTTATCAATCTAAATATCGCTTAGTTAGCCCACTATAATTTTCTATTCTTCTATCTCTCAAAAATGGCCATATTCTTCTAACATCTGTAGTTCTTTGTTTATCAATTTCTACAAATATTACCTTTTCATCTTCACTATTTGCATGAACCAAAAACTCACCTTGAGGTCCACAAACAAATGAATTACCCCAAAATCTAATACCATCAAGTACCCCTGTGCTATCTTTTTCAAATCCCACACGGTTTACTGAAATTACTGGCAGTCCATTTGCTACTGCGTGAGATCTTTGGATAGTAATCCAAGCATTTAGTTGTCTATCCTTTTCTTCAGGTGTATCACCATCAAACCACCCAATAGCAGTAGGGTATATTAGTATCTCAGCACCTCTTAAAGCCATAAGTCTAGCAGCTTCTGGATACCACTGATCCCAACATACCAAAACTCCAAGTTTACCAACACTTGTACTTATAGGCTCAAATCCAAGATCCCCAGGGGTGAAATAAAATTTCTCATAAAACCCAGGATCATCAGGAATGTGCATTTTTCTATATTTTCCAGCCACACTCCCATCACATTCAAATACAACTGCCGTATTATGATAAAGCCCAGGTGCTCGTGCTTCAAAAAGTGAACTTACCAATACTACATTATTCTCTTTTGCCACGCTTGACCAGTATTTCACATCATCTTCAAAACTATTTGCATAAGAGCAAAATTCAGTATTTTCACTTTGACAAAAATACTCAGTTTGATGAAGCTCTTGTAATACCACAAGCTTAGCCCCACCCTTTGCAGCCTCTGCCACCAAAGAAGCAGTTACCCCAAGTGTAGCCTCTTTTGAGCCATGAAATTTTTGTTGAATAAGTGCGGTCTTTAGTCGTGAATTGTTATTAGCCATATATTATCTCCTATTATATTTAATGAATAATTAATAACTAACAACTAATAACTGTGGTATCGCTAAAGCGATATTAATTTGTGGCAAAGCCACTCAACAATTATTAGTTATTCATTATTAGTTATTAACTTTGTTCCCTTTGGGTATTGCATAGTACAACAATGCAAACTTCCGTGTTGCCTTATTATTTTAGAGCAATCAATCCCAATTATATCATGGTTTGGAAACAACTGGGTGAAAATTTCAAGAGCTTTTTTATCACTTTTGTCTTGATAAGTAGGAACTAAAACTGCACCATTTATCACCAAAAAGTTTGCATAACTAGCTGGAAGTCGCTCATCATCGTAATATTTTGCACCAATCCAAGGTAGTGCTACACATTTAAATGGAAGTTTTTTTACCTCTTCTTCCATAGCTTTTAGTGCCTCATAATGTACATCATCTTTATCATCACATGATTGATAAGCTATTGTGTTAGCATCAGTAAATCTTACCAGCATATCTATATGTGAATCTGTATCATCACCTTCAAGGTAACCATTTTCTATCCATATAATCTCATCTGCTCCCAAATCATCTTTTAGTCTTTGGGTAATTTCCTCTTTTGTAAAACTTGGGTTTCTATTTTCTTCCAAAAGACAATCAGTAGTTGTAAGAATAACACCTTTGCCATTTGAATCTATACTTCCACCTTCAAGTACAAAGTCATAGCTTTTTACATCTTGAAATAATTGTTTTGTAAGCATATTATCTTTAGAAGCATCAAACTTATTTCCCCAACCATTGAAAATATAATCAAGAACTTCAATTTTGCCATTATTTTCTATTGTAATACCACCAAAATCCCTACACCATGTATCATTTGAATCTACTTTTTTAAGTATGATATTTTCAATATTTTTGATATTTTTCACACTATCATCTTCCATATAGCACACAATACAAGGCTGATATTTAGCAATATTTATAGCGATTTCTTCAAAAACAGGTATCATCTCATCAAGATACTGCCCCCAGTCGCTGTTTGAATGTGGAAACATTAGCTGAACAAATTCTTGTTCTTCCCACTCTGCAAATAGTCTTTTTTTAGACAAGTTTTCCAAGTTTTTCTCCTGCTAAGATATGAAAATGAAGATGAGGAACCTCTTGCCCACCATCAACTCCTATATTTGTAATCATTCTATAACCACTCTCTTTAACACCAAGAGTTTGTACAACTTCTTGAATAAAAACTGTCATCTCCGCCATAACTGATGGAGTAACATCATTGAAGTCTTTGAAATGCTCTTTTGGGATAACAAGAGCATGAACTTTTGTTTGTGGATTGATATCATAAAATGCCAAAAATTTATCGTTTTCTAATATTTTTTTTGAAGGAATTTTACCCTCAGCTATAGCACAAAATATACACATTGTTTTTCCTTTTTGTTCGTGAGTCGTAAGTTGTATTCTTCTTCACAACTCATGACTTACAGTTCACGACTTAACTATTTTAGAATATTATAACCTAACTATAATAAAATTTTGGATATAATACCCAACTTTTTAAATATGGAGTATTGAAATTGCAAAGCTGGTTAGATAATATTTATAAAACATCAACAATAGATGAACTAGAAACTTTAAGGGTTGAATTATTTGGTAAAAAAGGTTTTTTAACTTTAGAATTTGCTAAATTAAAAGATATCCCAAATGAAAATAAAAAAGAGTTCGCTCAAAACTTAAATGAACAAAAAGAGATTTTAAACAAAGCTCTAGAGATAAAAAAAGATGAACTTTTCAATGCAGAACTTGAAAAAAGACTTCAAAATGAAAAAATAGATGTTACAAGATTTAATGCTCAAACATCTGATATTGGCTCTTATCATCCTGTCGCATACACAATGGATAGAATTATCAAATATTTCCAAAACCTTAACTTTGCTGTTGAAATAGGACCTATGGTTGAAGATGACTTTCATAATTTTGAAGCACTAAATCTTCCAAAATTCCATCCAGCAAGAGATATGCAAGATACATTTTATTGCAAAGACAAAATGCTTCTTAGAACCCATACAAGCCCAGTTCAAATAAGAACTATGATGAACCAAAAACCTCCTATTAGGATGATAGCACCTGGGAGAGTTTTTAGAAGAGATTTTGACCTTACACATACTCCAATGTTTAACCAAATAGAAGGTCTTGTAGTCGATAGTAGCGACAAAATATCTTTTGCAAATTTAAAACATGTTTTAGTTGAGTTTTTACAACATATGTTTGGAGATGTAGAAGTGAGATTCCGTCCAAGCTTCTTCCCTTTCACAGAGCCAAGTGCTGAAGTGGATATTAGCTGTATATTTTGTGGAGGAGATGGATGTCGTGTTTGTTCTCACACAGGATGGCTTGAAGTTTTGGGATGTGGTATAGTTGATGAAAATGTTTTCAAATCTGTTGGGTATGAAAATGTTAGTGGTTATGCGTTTGGACTTGGTGTTGAGAGATTTGCAATGCTTATCCATAAAATTGGAGATTTGAGATCTTTATTTGAGAGTGATTTGAGATTATTAGGACAGTTTAAATGATAGTTACAAAAGAATGGTTAAATGAATTTATAAATATTAAACATATTACCACTGAAGAAATATGTAAGACTTTGACATCAGTTGGATTAGAAATTGGTGGAGTTACTAGCTATAAAATGCCAGAACTTGTAGTAGTTGGTAAAGTTTTAAGCTGTTCAAAGCACCCTGATGCTGATAAACTTAATGTGTGTAATGTTGATGTAGGTGATAAAATATTACAAATTGTTTGTGGTGCTAGTAATGTAAGTGCTGATTTATATGTACCAGTTGCACTAGTTGGTGCAAAAATTGGTGATTTGACTATCAAAGATGCTCAACTTCGTGGAGTTGATAGCTCTGGAATGATATGTTCAAGTACAGAATTAGGTCTTCCAAAAATCAACGATGGTATATTAATTTTAGATAGTTCATTGGGTGAGTTTAAAGTTGGTACAAAACTTCAAGACATAAAAGCATTCAATGATGATGTTATAGAAATTGATCTTACTCCAAATAGAGGAGATTGCTTAAGTATCAATGGAATTGTTAGAGAATTAAGTGCTTACTACAATTTACAAATTAGCCCTAGAGAATATTTTATAAATGAGCATGAACTCAGTATTGGTCAAACACTAGATATCAATTGTGATCCAAAAATTGAAAGTTCACTTATATATAAATTAGTTGATATAACTCATTTTCAACTACCAACTCTACAGAAATTAAGACTTGCATATGTTAATGAATTTATTGGTAATGAGTTACAAGATATTGTCAATTACGCTATATATGAAACTGGCGTTGTACTTAATTTTTATGATTTAGAAGACACTATACTTAATAAAAAAAACATTTCTCTTTTTAACCTAAAAAAAGATAGTCAGAATTTTGATAGTATGTATTCAGAACAAAAACTTTCAACAATTGGAATTGATAAAAGCTCAAAAGAAGTTAAATCAACAAAAATCTTAATAGAAGCAAGTTATACCAATCCCGATGCAATATCTAAACAAGTTTTTGAAACAAAAATTAAAACTCAAAAAGACCCTTTTTATAGAGTATCTCGTGGAAGTGAACCTGATATTGGGTTTGGTTTAAATTGTATAACAACATTACTATCAAAAAATAATGCAAAAATTTATAAAGGTACTGAATCATTTATAGTTGAGCCGCCTAAGCATTCACTTGATGTAAGTTCAAAACAAATAAGCTCAATTATCGGTCAAGAAGTAACTAAAATTGAGATAGAAAAGATATTAAAAGCTCTCCAATTTGAAATAAAAGACCATAGTTCTCATACTTTAAATGTAACAGTTCCTCAGTTTAGACATGATATCAAGAATATTGCTGATGTTACAGAAGAAATAGTAAGAATTATTGGTATCGACAATATAGTAGCAAAACCTCTTGCAATTGATGAAGTAAATAGAACCAATCAAACATCAAAAATGTTTGAAAAACTTAATCAGATAAGATCAAATGCTATAAATAATGGATTTTTTGAAAGTATTAGTTATATTTTTAGTTCTCGAGAATTATTGGAAAAATATGGTTTTGATGTAGTTGATGAAGAATTGGATTTGTTAAATCCTATTACAAATGAACTTAATACTTTTAGATCTACAATTGCACTAAATCTAGTACTTGCAGCTTCTAATAACATAAAAATGGGATTTGATAAAATTGCACTTTTTGAAATTGGCTCTGTGTTCTCATCAAAAAGAGAAGAATCATCAAAATTAACTTTAATTTTAAGTGGCAAAAAAGAGAGTGAATCATTTTTGAATCATGGTAAACCTTCAAATATAACTTTTTTTGAATTCGCGGATAAACTTGCATCAATTATAGGTAATTTTGAATTAGAACCTCTAAAAACAAATCACAAATTTGCACACCCATATCAAAGTGCATCAATTTTAGTTGATTCAAAGTCAATTGGGGAAATATATAAATTACACCCTTTAGTGGCTGATGATTTTGATTTAAGTGATACTTTTATTGCTGAAATTAATTTCTCTCTAATCAAAGATGAGCTTAAATATGCAAATTCAATATCAAAATTTCAAGGTTCATCTAGAGACTTAAGTCTTGTTGTTCCTAAAGAAATTGAATATAGAACAATCAAAAATATAATTAAATCACTAAATATCAAAGAGTTATCACAATTTAACTTGGTAGATATTTATAGCGATGAAAAACTTGGGCTTAATGAAAGTTTAACTATTAGATTTTATATTCAATCCTTTGAAAAAACTCTAAATGAAGAAGATATTACTTCAATTATGGACACTATATTAAAAGCATTAAATGATACTTTAAATATTGGGCTTAGATAATGAAAACATTGAAAGTAACTCCACTAAATAGTAGTTTTAATACAAATATAAGTGATATTGCAAGTGATAAATCTATTTCACATAGATCAGCTATGTTTTCTCTTTTTAGTGACCAGCCTTCACACATAAAAAACTTTTTGATGGCTGAAGATACATTAAACACTTTAAATATTGTAAAGAGTTTTGGAGTAGAAGTAGAACAAGCTGGTAAAGCTGATTTTACACTAACACCACCTAGAAAAATCAAAGAGCCAGATGATATACTAGATTGTGGGAATAGTGGTACAGGTATGAGATTATTTTGTGGACTTCTTAGTGCGTTTGAAGGCTCATTCATCCTAACAGGAGACAAATACCTGCGAAATAGACCAATGGCTAGAGTTACACAACCTCTAAAAGCAATAGGTGCGAAAATTGACGGTAGAGATTTTGGTAACAAAGCTCCACTTCATATAAGAGGAAGTGTTTTAAAAGCTTTCAAATATGAATCTCCAATTGATTCTGCACAAGTGAAATCTGCACTTATTTTAGCAGCTTTGAAAGCTGATGGAGTATCATACTATAAAGAAGAAAAACTAAGTCGTGACCATACGGAGAGAATGTTAAGTGGAATGGGTGCAACAATCAAAACAAATGATGATGGATATATAGAAATTCATCCTTTAACATCCACGCTTAAGCCTCTTGATATTACAATTCCAGCTGACCCATCAAGTGGATTTTTCTTTGCTGTTGCAGCGTCCATTATTCCAAATGCAAAAATCACAATAAAAAATGTAACACTAAATCCTACTAGAATAGAAGCATATAAAATTTTACAAAAAATGGGTGCTAATGTAGAGTTTGTTGAACATACAAATATTTATGAACCAATAGGTGATATTGTAGTATCACACAATACTCTAAAAGGTGTGGATGTAAGCGAAAATATAGCATGGCTGATAGATGAACTCCCAGCACTTTCTATTGCTATGTCACAAGCTAGTGGAATAAGTAGTGTAAAAAACGCAAAAGAACTCCGTGTAAAAGAGAGTGATAGGATAACATCTGTTATCTCAAATTTACAAAAATGTGGAATAACTTGCCATGAATTTGAAGATGGATATAGTATCACAGGTGGTGAATTAAATCAAGCTACAATTAATAGCCATGGAGACCATAGAATTGCTATGAGTTTTGCTATTGCTGGACTAAAATGTGGTATGGAAATAAATGACACAGAATGTATTATGACCTCTTTTCCAAACTTTGAGGAACTTTTAAACTCACTAAGGTAACTAATGGAAATAAAACTAGCTTCATCTTATGGTTTTTGTTTTGGTGTCAAAAGAGCTATTCAAATAGCGAGTGAACATCAAAACGCTTATACAATGGGTCCTTTAATTCACAATCAAAAAGAAATTGATAGATTAAAAAGTGAAAATAATGTAGGACTTTATCAAGAAATAAATGAAGTTAGTAACGGCGATACTGTTATAATTAGAACACATGGAATCCCAAAAGATGACCTTCAAAAACTCAAACACAAAGATGCCAAAATCATAAATGCTACTTGTCCATTTGTTACAACACCTCAAAATATAGTTAAAAAAATGTCAGCTGAAGGTTATAGTATTGTTATATTTGGTGATGCGTCTCATCCTGAAGTAAAAGGTGTTAAAAGCTATGGCGATGATGTACATGTAGTTTTAAATATTAATGAACTCAAAAAAATCAAATTCAAACATGAAAAAATTGCAACTGTAGCACAAACCACAAGAAAAAAAGATGAATATTTACAAATCGTAAATGAACTTATGTTAATCCACAAAGAGGTTAGAGTTTTTAATACAATTTGTGATGCAACATTTGAAAATCAAGCAGCAGCAAGAGAACTTTCACTTGAAGCTGATATTATGATTGTAATTGGTGGCAAAAATTCATCAAATACAAAACAACTTCTTGATATCTGCAAAAGCAACTGCAATGATAGTTATTTGGTCGAAGACGAAACAGAAATCAATCCAAACTGGCTGAGAAATAAAAAACTTTGTGGTATAACTGCAGGAGCAAGTACACCTGATTGGGTTATACAAAAGTGTGTTGATAAACTCTCTAATATTAGTGGTTAGTTTTTAGTTATTAGTGATTAGTAAGAAAATCATTATTTATACTATGCCTACTATACGCTAATTTTAGTGACTAAAATCTATATTCCATTCTTCTCTACCACCTACAATCTATCACCTACCGCCTAATTAGATGCTAAAATTAAGTAATTTTATGGTAAAATATTAGCCACATAAAATAAACGGTAAATAAAGGGTAAGACATGGGTATCGAAGATATAGATATTGAGCAAGAAATGGATTTTGAGCAAATGCTCAATGAATCTTTTGAGAACAGTGAGAATAGTGCCATCGTTGATGGTGTAATCGTAGGAATTAACGGCGATACAGTTTTGGTAGATGTTGGTCAAAAGATTGAAGGTAAATTAAGTGTAGATGAAATTACAGTTAATGGTGAGTTGTTGTTTAAAGTTGGTGATACTTTACCAATAATGATGATGGGAAATAGAGGAGAAAGACCTTCAATTTCTTATAGAAATGTACTTCAAAGACAAAAATTTGATGAGTTTGTTGCTAAAAATGGTGAAGACTTAGAAGATTTAACAATTGAAGGTAAAATTACTGAAGCTAAAAAAAGAGGTGGATTTAGTGTAGTTGATAAAGATGGTTTAGAATATTTTTTACCAGCAGCTCAAAGCTATATGAAACCATTTGGTGCAATTGGCAAAAAAATAAAAGCTAAAGTACTAAAAATAAATAAAAATCAAAGTTCAATCATAATATCAAGAAAAAAACTAATTGAAGATGGGAAAAAAGACAAAGAAGATAAAGTAAGCACTATCTTAGAAAATAACTCAACTTTAAATGGAATTGTTAAAAAAATTACAAGCTATGGTATGTTTGTTGACTTAAATGGAATTGATGGTTTAGTAAACTACAATGAAATTAGTTACAAAGGTCCAGTAAATCCTGCTGCATACTACAAAGAAGGTGATGAAGTAAGTGTTAAAGTTTTAAGTTATGACAAAGATAAACAACACCTTTCATTATCAATCAAAGCTGCACTTCCTGATCCTTGGAAAGAGATAAAAGATGAGCTTGATGTTGGTGATGCAATAACTGTAACTGTAAGCAATTTCGAGAGCTATGGCGCATTTGTTGACCTTGGAAATGATATTGAAGGGCTATTACATATTTCAGAAATTAGTTGGAATAAAAATTTAAAAAACCCTAAAGATTTATTGACAATTGGTGATGAAATCAATGTTGAAGTAATCGAACTTGATGTAGAAAAAAGAAAATTAAGAGTAAGTTTAAAAAATCTTCAAGAAAAACCATTTACAAAATTTGTAAAAGAATACAAAGTTGGAGATGTAGTTGAAGGTAAAGTTGCTACTATCACAGATTTTGGTGCATTTGTTACTATTGGTGAAATTGATGCATTACTTCACAATGAAGAAGCTAGCTGGGATGTTAATACTAAATGTAAAGCATTACTAAAAAAAGGTGATACAGTAACAGCTAAAATCATCAAAATTGATACGGATAAAGAAAATGTTTCTATATCAATCAAAGATACAGTTGATTCGCCAACAGCTGATTTTGCTAAAAAACATGCAATCAATGACATAGTGAAAGCACCTATAAAAGATATTAAAGATTTTGGTATTTTTGTTGTGTTAGAAAATGGTATTGATGGTTTAGTAAGAGCTGAAGACTATGGTCAATTAAATGTTGAAGAGCTTAAAGCTGGTGATGAAATTGAAGCAGTTATCGTAAATATTGATACAAAAAGAAATAGAGTAAGACTATCAGCTAAAAAAGTTGAAATGCTAAAACAAAGAGAAACTTTAAAATCAATAAATGACGATTCTGGTATGACTCTTGGAGATATTTTAAGAGATCAAATGGGTCAAAATTAAGGGGAAGAAAAATGTTATATACAATTGTAGTTTGTGATCATATTCACCAAAAAGGTTTGAAATTACTTCAAAGTAATAGTCAAATCAACTATGTATATGCAGCAGATATTGATAAAACATCATTACTTGATGTTATCAAAGATGCAGATGTTTGTATCACTAGAAGTTCAACTGATGTTGATACAAAATTTTTAGATGCTGCCAAAAAACTAAAAGCTGTTGTAAGAGCTGGTGTTGGTGTAGATAATGTTGATTTAAATGAGTGTAGCAAAAGGGGCGTCATAGCAATGAATGTCCCAACTGCAAACACAATTGCTGCAGTTGAACTTACAATGGCTCATATGCTTTCATGTGCTAGAAAATTCCCATATGCTCATGCTCAATTAAAAAATGACCGTGTTTGGAAAAGAGAAGATTGGTATGGAACTGAATTATATGGCAAAAAATTAGGAGTTATTGGTTTTGGAAATATAGGTAGCCGTGTTGGAATTAGATCAAAAGCATTTGGTATGGATGTTATAGCTTATGACCCATATATAAATCCTTCAAAAGCTACTGATGTAGGTGTAACTTATACAAAAAACTTTGATGATATATTAGCTTGTGATATTATTACGATTCATACACCTAAAAACTCTGAAACTACTAATATGATAGATACTGATGAAATAGCAAAAATGAAAGATGGAGTAGTTCTTATAAACTGTGCTCGAGGTGGACTATACAATGAAGATGCATTAGTTAATGGATTAAAAAGTGGCAAAATTGCAATGGCTGGTATTGATGTATTTTCAAAAGAGCCTGCAACAAATCATCCAATCCTAGACCTCGATAATGTTACTGTTACAGCTCATCTTGGTGCAAATACACTTGAATCTCAAGAAAAGATTGCTATTCAAGCTGCTCAAAATGCAATCGAAGCAGCTTTAGGTGCTAGTTATCCAAATGCACTAAACCTTCCAATTGATGAGACAAAAATCCCATCATTTGTAAAACCATATCTTGAACTTACTCAAAAAATGGCTTATTTATTATCTCAAACAGATAAAAGTGCTATTAAATCTATTAAAATTGAAGCTACTGGTGATATAGCTGATTATTTAGATTCTATAGAAACATTTGCAACTGTTGGTGCTTTAAAATTATCTTTAGCTGAACAAATAAACTATATCAATGCTCCTTTTGTTGCAAAAGAGAGAGAAATAGAAGTAAGTTCATCTAAAGTAGCAAATACAAGTGGATACAAGAATAAAGTTTCAATTAAGATTACTACTCAAAATAGTACTTATTCAATTTCTGGGACAATATTTGATGAAGATGTACAAAGAATAGTTGAAATCAATAACTTTGCACTTGATGTAGAGCCAAATGGTCATATGATACTATTTAGCAACTCTGATGTACCTGGTGTAATTGGAGAAGTTGGTAAACTATTAGGTGACAACAACATAAATATAGCAGACTTTAGACTTGGTAGAAATACCAAAGGTGCTTTAGCTGTAATTATAGTTGATGAAGAAGTAAGTAGTGATATATTAACTAAATTATCATCTTTAAAAGCTGCAATTAGTGTAGCTTATGTAAATGTTTAAATATAATTAATAATGAATAACTTTGGTATGCCTTTGCCACAATTAATAATATACCAAAGTTTATTTATTGTTTACTAGTTAAAAAAGGAGTCAAATTGCTTTTAAATGAAAAATATTCACCTATGTATTTTCTTGCTGCTTTAGGAGCTGGAGGACTTAGCGTATCATTTTATATGTATTTGATGTTTCTAGTTCCTCACACAGATACTCCTATGGCTACTTATAACCATATAATGCCAATATTAAGTGAAGGTACTTTTATATCTTTTATATCAGCTTTTTCACTTGTTTTTATTGTAGCATTTGCATTTTTGCATTTTAAACTTCTAATTTGGAATGTCAAACAATATAAAGCTTTCAAAGCAACCACTGGATTTGAGAAATTAATGAATTCTAATGCTGAAGTTACCCTTTTGGCATTACCTCTTACTTTTGCAATGACGATAAATGTATTTTTTGTCTTAGGTGCTACATTTATACCAAATCTATGGACTATTATAGAATATATGTTCCCTTTTGCATTACTTGGATTTGGTATTGTTGGATATTATGCTCTCAAAATATTTCTTGAATACTTTTCAAGACTTATTAGTGGTGGAGAATTTGACTGTGATAGCAATAATAACTTATCACAAATGATTTCCATATTTGCATTTTCAATGATAGGTGTAGGTTTTGCAGCACCTGGTGCTATGAGTCATTATATATCTATTAATGCTATCGGTATATTTGGTGCAATATTATTTACATCAGTTGCGTTTTTATTACTTCTTCTTAAATTCGTAATTGGTTTTAGAAATATGATAAAAGATGGTATTGGAGTAGAAGCTTCCCCTTCACTTTGGATTATGATACCTATTTTGACATTAATCGGCATTACGCTAATTAGAATACAGTTTGGGTTGGAACATAACTTTGATAAAGTTGCAGATAAATCATCACTATTTACCCTAACAAGTGTTGTATTATCTTTACAACTAATATTTGGTGCTTTAGGTTTTATGGTTATGAAAAAAATTGGATATTTTGAAGAGTTTATACATTCAAATGAAAAGAAATCTCCCGTATCATTTGCATTAATTTGTCCTGGTGTGGCATTCTTTGTTTTTGGTATGTTTTTCATCAATTTAGGACTAGTATTCAATGGTATATTAGACAAATATTCAGTTGCTTATTATCTTTTAATGATTCCTTTTGTTTGGATTCAAGTAAAAACAATTGTTTATTTTTTCAAATTAAAATCAAAGTTTGATTTATAAAAATCAAACTTTTCACAATAAAAATTAAAAAAGGAAATTTATGGCTTATTCAATGAGTGATCTTAAAAAAGGTCTTAAAATAGAACTAGATGGTATTCCATACAAAATTACAGAATATCAACATGTAAAACCAGGTAAAGGTGCAGCCTTTGTTAGATGTAAAATCAAATCATTTATCAATGGAAAAGTAATAGAAAAAACATTCCATGCGGGTGACAAATGTGAGTCTCCAAACTTACAACAAAAAACAATGCAATATCTTTATGATGATGGTGAATTTTGTCAATTTATGGATACAGAAAACTATGAGCAAATAGCTCTTACTCATGATCAAGTTGGTGATACAATTGATTGGATTATTGATGGTATGAATTGTGATATTATGTTCTTCAATGGAGAAGCAATAACTGTTGAACCTCCAATGATAGTAGAACTTAAAATCGTAGAGACTCCACCAAACTTCAAAGGTGACTCACAAGGTGGTAAAAAACCTGCGACTTTAGAAAGTGGTGGTGTTGTTCAAATCCCATTTCATATACTTGAAGGTGATGTTATCAGAGTTGATACAAGAACTGGTGAGTACATCGAAAAAGTTAAGTAAGGTTAATTCCTTACTTATTCTTATATAAGATTATATTACGCCCACTATTTTTAGCTGTGTAAAGATATTTATCAGCTTGTTTTATTGCACTTTCTAAATTATCAAAATCTTCTCTTTGTATAATTCCTGCTGAAAATGTTACTTTCAATTTAATATTATCATATATAAATTTGCTTTTTACTATTAACTCTTTGATATTATCACAAAGTTTAAGAGATTCATCAATACCTTGTTCTTTTAGTACTATAACAAACTCTTCACCACCGTATCTAGCAACAATACCATCAGTGGATACTTTAGTTGTTAAAATCTTTCCAAATGTTGATAAGACAACATCTCCTGCATTATGACCATACGTGTCATTTATAGATTTGAAATGATCAATATCAATATATATAATAGAAAATGTCTTTCCAGATGTTTTATATTCATGTTCAATCTTTTTAAGTTCAATATCAAATTTTCTTCTAGTCATAAGTCCTGTTAGGAAGTCTGTAGAACTTTCTTTCTGTGCTACTTGAAGATTTGATTCTAAAGCATTAATTTTCTCTCTTAATACAGTAACTTCTTGTTTTTCTTTTATTAATTTTTGAGACAATTCAGTCATCTCATCTCTCATTGATGTATTTATATCAATCATCTTATTTTTTAAAGTTTCAAATGACGATGAAGTTATATCTTCATAACTAATGCCATTGAGTTCATCTAAAATTTTTGATAAATTTTTATTACTATCTCCACTTTTTTCTATAGTATTCTCAATAAAAGAGTTCATATTTTGAATAAGCTGATTTAGCTTTTGAGTTTTTTCAGTAATAGCACTTCTATCTTTATTTTTTCTTTGTTCTATCAAATTCTCAATATTTTTCTGAGTTTCCTCATCATCTAAAATACTTGGATTTTCTATAAGTTGTGTAGTAATTGTTTCAATATTAGATTCAAAATCATCATCATAAAAAGTTGGCACCAAAGATGCTATCATTAAAGATGCAAGCTTTTCTAAAGTAACTTCGGATAAAACTGGTCTTTGAGTAAGTAGTATATTTTCTTCTTTTTCTCTAAGTTTTTTTACAATAAAATCAAATAATGAATCAATATTATCAACTTTATTTTTTTCTAATTCTTCTTTTTCACTAATTGAAAGTTTATTCGCTAAAACTGATAATCTGTCACATTCGCCCATACTAAAGCCAAAATCTTTCGCTTTTTGACAAAATATTCTTCTATATTCTTCAGGTGTAGGTAATATTTTCTGTTTTTTTAACTCTTCAAGTACACTTTTTACTATATCTCTTATTGCTGTTGGCATTTTATTATCCTATGAGATTTTTTATATTTTATCATATTTTCTTTTTCAAAAACATAAGCTGATCATCACCTATTTGTTTTGAATAAAGTATTCTAAATTTTATATCTTTGAGTAGTATATCATTACTATTTTTAAAATTTGGTGAAACGAATAAAACAAGCATATCAACTTGATTTATCAAATTATTTAATAAATTATAACCACCCTCAATCATAGCAAATTTATTATTAAAATCTATTTTATCATTTATACTAACTTTTCTATTTTTTACATTAAATAATGGTATTGTTGTATCAAAATTCTTTGATTGCGAATAGATAAGAATATTTGGTGATTTTTCTGTATCAATAAATCTACAATCAAGTGTAGGCCTATCTATTCTTACTGTATTGCCACCAATAACTAATAAATCAATCACTGTTCGTATCTTATGTACATATTCTAAAGATTCTTTTGATGTGATATATCCACCATCTATAGAACCATTTACTCTTGAAGCTAATTTAAAGAATACAAAACTTTTTTTCTGGGTAAAGGACAAAAAAGGAAATAACAAATCCATTCCTTTGTCTTCAAGAACACCAGTGGTAACTTCAATATTAGCATTGATCAATTTTTCATATCCACCACTTGCATCGTTATTCGGGTCAAATACACTAAATATTACTCTTTTAGGCTTAATGGTAGACAATAAATCACTACATGCTGGAGTTTTTCCTATATGATTACATGGTTCTAAAGTGATATATATTTCACAATCATTAAAAAATCCATTATGATTTTCAATTAAAAACCTATGAATTTCTTTTGAATCTGTGATTTGTGCTAATAATGATTGTGGATTTTGTTTTAAATATGCGTATTTGAGGGCTAAAACCTCTGCGTGAGGTAAACCTGCTTTTTTGTGTGCCTCAATTGATAGTATCTCACCAGATTTAACTACAACAGAACCAACTGCAGGATTTGGAAATGTTAATAATTGGTTACCCCAAGCTTCATTGATTGCAAGGGACATATAAAAATTATCATCTATTACCATTGAAAATAAGTTTTAGCTTGTGATATATCACTATACATAAAAGATTGTGATGATTCATCACTAACTAATTCTATAGTCACTTTTTCATCATCAGCAGATATAATCTTACCTTTAGTTCTTTTTTTATCAAAATCTTTGATTTCTACAAGTTCACCAATACTTGATTTAAAGTGTTTAGGATTTTTTAATTTTCTCTCAATTCCAGGGGAGCTAACTTCAAGATTGTATTTACCAGACATTGGTTCATAAATATCTAAAATAGGTGAAATTACACTACTAACTTCTCCACATTTATCCAAATTTATCCCATTTGGTGATGTAATAGATACCCTTAAAATTGTATTTTCATTCTCTTTTAAGTTTTCAATATCATATACCTCAACACCACAACCTTCAATTGCAGTTTGTAGTGCATGATAGAGTTCATTATTATCCATTTTTCGTTCCCTTTGCTATCTCGTCAAATATCTTATCAATTTTTTTAATTTCTTCTAAGCTATCATCTTTTACAAATTTAAAATTAGGACATTTATACCAGCTAGTTGCTGCTAATACATGACTTCTAATTCTGCCATTTGCTTTAATTAATAAACCTATTATCTCTTTTATTTCACTTGGAGTATAATCGCTACCATCAAAATATACTGTAGCATCATATTTTCCATTTTTACAATCTATTGCTGTAATAGGGAGAGCATTAATTCTACTATCATTCAAATCACTTAATGCCTCAGGAACAAGCTCCATAAGTAAAGATTCTGTTCTTTGAATATTTACTGATTTCATATCTTAAATACCTTTTAGATTAAACAGTTGCTTGAGTTTTAGTTTGAATAAATGTTTCTATATAATCTCCAACTTGAATATCATTGAATTTTTCGAACATAATACCACACTCATAACCATTTGCAACTTCTTTAACATCATCTTTAAATCTTTTTAATGATGATATTTTTCCAGTGTATACAATTATACCATCTCTAATAATTCTTGCCATCTCGCCACGAATTACTTTTCCATCACTTACGATACATCCAGCAACTGTTCCAATTTTTGGAACTGTAAATGTTTCTCTAACTTGTGCTTGACCTGTATTTTCTTCTCTTACAACAGCACTCATCATACCTGATAATGTAGCTTTTACATCATCTAATAAGTCATATATGATTGTATATGTTTTGATTTCAACACCTAGTGATTTTGCCTTGTTTTTCACTTGACCTGTTGGTCTTATATTAAACCCAAGTATAATACAATTGCTACTTGCACTTGCTAATGCCAAGTCATTTTCACTAATTCCACCAATACCACTATGAATTACATTTACTTTAACTTCATCATTTCTAATCTCTTCTAATGATGATTTAATAGCTTCAAGAGATCCAGCAACATCAGCTTTTACTATAACTGGAAGTGATTTGATTTTACCCTCAGCTATTAATCCACTAAGTTCTTCTAAAGAAACTTTTGTAGATTTAGATAACTCTTTAGATCTTGCAATTTCAGCTCTTTTTGTAGCTATTTCTCTAGCTTCTTTTTCATTATCTTGAACAGCAACTATAGCACCTGCTATTGGAACTTCATTAAGTCCAAGGATTTGACCTGTTTGGCTAAGAGTTAACTCTTTTACTTTTTCACCTTTGTCATTGTGCATTGCTTTTATTTTACCATAAGTTGTATCTGCTACAATTGGATCGCCCACTCTTAAAGTTCCATTTTGAACAATAACAGTAGCAACTGGACCTCGTCCTATTTCTAATGATGCTTCAACAACTGCTGCTTTTGCTTTTGCTGTTGGGTTACCAGTTAGTTCTAACATCTCAGCTTGAATCAAAATTGTATCAAGTAAGTTATCTATTCCTGTATTTCTAAGAGCTGATACTTCAACGAACTCTGTATCTCCACCCCATTCTACTGGAGTCAAACCAATTTCAGCCATTTGAGCTTTAACCATATCTATATTTGCACCTGGTTTATCTACTTTATTAATAGCTACAATAATTGGACCTTTTGTAGATTTTGCATGAGATATAGCCTCTTTTGTTTGAGGTTTTACACCATCATCAGCAGCAACAACAATGATAACGATATCAGTAATACTTGCACCTCTTGCTCTCATAGCAGTAAATGCCGAGTGACCTGGAGTATCTACGAAAGTAATCTCTTCACCATTTTTTGTCACTGTATAAGCAGCAATATGCTGAGTAATCCCACCAGCTTCACCACGAGCTACATTCGTACTTCTAATAGTATCCAAAAGTGTTGTCTTACCATGGTCAACATGTCCCATAATAGTTACAACAGGAGGTCTTTTTACTAAATCAACTTCTAATTCTTCAGCTTCTTCCATATAATTTAAATCTTCTAAATCATCTTTTACATTGACTTCAATATCAAACTCATCAGCAAGAATTTCTATTGCATCACTATCTAAAAAGTCATTTTTAGTTACAAGCATTCCAAGACCAAATAAAACACTGACAACTTCAGATATTGTTTTGCCAATTTTTTCAGCAAATTCATATACTCTTATGTTTTCAGAAATATCAACTGTAGTTACTGCTTCAGCTGTTTTTGTCTCTTTTTGTCTTTTTCTTCTTTTACCTCTTCTTAGTGTTCTTGGTTGATTTACAAATGAACTTGGTCTTGATGTTCTTATATCTAGAGGTTTTGGTTCTTCAAAAAATTTATTGTTGATTTCAGTTTGATCCAAATCAAGTAGTACAACTTCATCAGCTTCTAGTAAATCATCAGAACTTTTAAACTCATCATTAGATCTATCCACATCTAGTCTGTGTCCATGTTCATGTGCTTTTGGAGGAACTCTTTTTTTCTCTTTTTTTGGTTTATTGTATTGTACTCTATTATCAAGCTTAGATTCCATATTTGAATCAAGTAGTTCACTAAGAGATTTTGTTTGTTTTTTTGGAGCTTCGTATACTTCAGGTTCAACAACAGTTTTTTTCTTAACTATCTTTAAACCTCTTCTTTTTGGCATTATTACACCATCGCTATTTCTATCACTATCATCAGCTTGAGTTGTGACTACATCAGTGTCATTTACTTTAGCTTCATTAGTTTCCACTTTTGGAGTGTTTTGTTTTTGCGTTGAAACTTCTTGTATCTCATCAGAAACATTTTCCACTTTTGGTTTTTGTATTTTTTTCTTAGGCTGTTCTACAACTTTCAATAATTTACTTTTACCAGTCATTATATAATTTGCAATCTCTTCAGCCTCTTCATATGATACTGCAGTTTGAGGTGATTTCAATTCAATCCCTAAAGCCTTAGCTTTATCTATAACTTCAGTGCTTGTTGCACCTGCTTCTTCTGCTATCTCATATACTCTTACTTTATCTAACATACACTACTACTCCGTGATATAATTTCTTGTAGGTTTTTAACCCTGCCTTTACAAACTCTTGCGAACTGTTTTTCTAGCTTTTTCAAATCTTCGCCTATACACTCTTTGCAGATGTAAAAACTTCTTTTTGTACCTGTAAATAAAACCAATGATTGTTCAAAACATTGTAGCCTTAAGAGCATCTTTTGCTCAAATCTGTTTCTACATACTATACACATTCTTATTTGTTGCACATTTTATCCAAAATAAACTTAATTTTCTATCACTATGCCATTATTATCAAATTCTAAGGTTAGTACTTGAAATCTTGTAAACTCTTTTGAGAGAATACCACTTAGTCTTTTTGCTTCATTTGCATAGCACATATTAAAAAATGTTGAGCCACTTCCAGATAATGTACTCATTAACGCCCCACTTTTTAATGCGACTTTTTGTACATCAAAAAGCTCTGGCATTTGTTTCATCCTAAAATATTGATGCATTCTATCAAGTGATGCTTCTCTTAAAACTTCCCACTTTTCACCCATAAAAGCAGCTGTCAAAAGTGATGAGTGAGAAAGATTAAATACTGTATCTTCTTTTGAGTATTTATATGGAAGTACTTTTCTAGAACTTGCCGTTGAAATGGGACGATTTGGGATTACAACTACAGCACTTAAAGAATTTGGCATCTCTTTTTTTATAAAACGCACTTCATTGTCTTTTAATATAGCAACATCAAATCCACCCATTACAGCTGGTGTGATATTGTCAGGATGAGATTCGTATGCAAGAGCTAGATTAAGGAGTTTTTGTTTATTTAGCTTTATTCCAGCACATGCGTAAGCTGATGCTATTGCACTTACTATAACAGCAGATGAGCTTCCAAGACCTCTTGAAATTGGAATCTCATTTAAAAACTCAAATCTATAATGTTGCCCTTTTGTAGTAAGGTTATTATAAAAATCATTAAAAATTGAGATAAACATATTGTTATCTTTTAAAACAGGATTATTAGCACCCTCACCTCTTAAAGAAACACTATGAAATTTTGAAGGCTTTATTACAACTGAGTTTTTCAAACTTAAAGCAACACCCAATGTATCAAATCCAGGCCCTAGATTTGCACTTGTTGCTGGAACACTAACTTTTAACACTTTTCTCCTTTTTGATTATTGCTCAAACAACTTAGAAAAAACTATTTCTAAACTGCAGGCAAAACATAGTTTGGAAGATTATCCAAACTTCTCTTTAAATTTTGTAAATACTGAGGTAATTCAAAATCTTTAATTACCGAATCATTCAAATCTGATAGTATAATCTTATCATCTTTTTGCATAAAATACTTTTTCCCAATAGCTTTTATAGGTGAATTTTGATTTAATTCAAAGCCATTGATAGCAATTAATGGAATATTGTTTACAATAGAAATTGTTTTTAAAAATATATAACTAACCTTTATAGACATATAGCTTCCAGGACCATTTACATAAAGTAATGACTTGATATGATATTGTTTTGATATTTCATCAAAAAGCTGTGGTAATATATCACTAGTTTTACCATCATTAGAAAAAGTTTGAATCAAAGTATCGTTTTCATAAACACCTACTAAAAGAGGGTTTGCAATAGAAACTACAACTACTTCAACTTCTTGCATACGCAACCTCAAACATCTCTTGATGAGCAATTGCAACTTCCAAATCAACTATTTCGTAATTCTCGGCTGATTCTAACACTTTTTTTGTAAGTAAATGATTTAGATGATGACTTCCAGCCATAGCGTTATAATGTCCTACCACAGTGTACCCAAGTAATGACAAATCACCTATAGCGTCTAGAATTTTATGTCTTACAAATTCATCTTCATATCTCAATCCTTCAGGATTTAAGATTTTATTTTCATCCAAAACAACAGCATTTTCCAAGCTACCACCAAGTGCTAGCCCGATACTTCGTAAGTATTGTACTTCATGCAAAAATCCAAATGTTCTAGCTCTCGAAATATTTTCTTTGTACTCTTTTAAACTATAATCAAAATGATATTTTTGCTCACCAATTACAGGATGGTCAAATTTTATTGCAAAATCAAATATAATATTACCTGATGGCTTAATAGTAACAAACTTACCTTTATCTTCTACGGTTATCTCTTTTTTGATAATCATAACTTTTTTTGAGCTTTCAAGCTCAGCAATACCAACTTCGTCAATAAGCATACAATATCCACTACTGCTTCCATCAAGAACTGGTACTTCATCATTATCTAATATAATTCTAAGATTATCAATTCCATAAGCATAAATAGCAGACAAAAGATGTTCTATAGTAGAAATTTTGACACCATTTTTGCCAATTACTGTTGCCATTTTAGTATCTATTACATTTTCAGGAGTCAAAGGGATAGTCACACCTTCATCTTTTCTATAAAAAACTATCCCCATATTACTCTCTAATGGCTCTAGCCTCATATTGACAGGAACTCCTTTATGAAGTCCAATTCCTACTATATCTATTGGTTTTTTTATAGTTCTTTGTTTCATTTACTATCTATTACCTTTTTAGAATTTTGTATAATATCTGTAATTCTAGTTTGTATCCAGTTTCTATCCATCCATTCAAGTGGATTTACCTCGATACCTTGTACAAGTATCCCAAAATGTAAATGATCCCCAAAAACAGCACCAGTTGCACCTGTATTTGCAATATGAGTATTTGCTTTTACACTTTGCCCAATATCTACCATTGCACTACTAAAATGTGCATATAAAGATGAAAGTCCCAAACCATGATCTATCATCAAAGTATTTCCATAAATTCCCAAATAATCTTTATATATAATTTTACCAGAATTACTTGTATGAATTGGAGCTTGTCTTACACTAGCCCAGTCAATACCTAAATGCCACTGAGTATCTATTTGCTGACCCTTATAAAAATAATTTCTTTGATCTCCATAACCAGCAAGGGTTTTAGAGTTTGCAAGCCTTTTAAAAGGGCTAATTTCAAAACTATTAACTCTTGCTACATCCATAGCATCTAAAGTAACTTTTTTGATAGTACTAATATTCTCACCACGAAGTTCTATATTTGAGCGTAAAAATCTTCTGATTAAATCCTCATCTATCTCTTTTCTAGAATTTTCTAACACAACAGTCGAAACATTATTGATAAAATCATCACTAATTTCTAAATTATCTGTTTTATATTTGTATTCTCTTACATACAAAGGTACTTTTGTTCTTGTAGTATTATTTGCTTTATCAGTTGCAATTAATGAAACTTGTTCAAAAGCTTCTATATCCATAGGCCAAGCGATCAAAGCTATATAAAAGCCATCTTTATAAAAAGGCGTTAATTCAAATCTAGTTTTATCATTAAATGTAATATACATATCTTGTAAGTTTTCATCTCTTACTTCAACAATTGCAACACTACTACCACCTCTACTAATTGCATAAGTATTTGCTATTGCATTTGCTATTGGTCTTTGTGTGTCAATTATAATATTTAAAGTAACCTGAATTGCATTACCATTCAAGAAATTCCATTTACTAATATCAGTAGCTTCAACTATAATTTTAACATCTTGACCTTTGTAGAACATCCCAACCTTAGGTGCATCTAAACTGAGGTCAATATTTTTTTCTCCATTATTTAATATTTTAGTACCCAATACGGTTTCATTTTCACCATCAATATATGTTACTTTATAATATTTAATACCTGTATCATCGGAAATATTAATATTTAACTTATCTCTTAAGTTCCAATATATTGTTTTTTCTGCGGATACAACTGGTTTATTTTGTTCAAAAGTATCTGATTGATATATATATACAACAGCACCTACAAGAACTAAAACAAAAAATAAAATAAAATAACCTGTAATACTGCTATTATTTCTTCTCATCAATTTCCTTTAATATCATATTTTTTGCTTCATTTATATCGAGTGTTGATATAGAACACCCTGAAGAGAACTTATGCCCACCTCCACCAAACTTGGCAGCAAGAGCTGATACATCATATCCATTTTTGCTTCTTAGTGATACTCTTGTTTTATTTCCTAAAACTCGAAAAAACATTGCAACATCAACAACACCAATGTTTAATGCCATATCAAGAGCATCTTCACACTCTCTCAAGCTAGCACCACACTCGTTTAATGTACTTTCTTCTACATAAATAGTTGCTACTCGACCTTCCTTATGCAGGGTCAATGTATCTAAAACTCTTGGAAGAATCCTGTATTTTGCTAATGAATCTTTTCGCAAAAGCTCGTCAGCAATAAATCCAGGATTTACACCAGTGCCAACTAAGTGAGAAATAATATCAAAAGTCTTCTTATTAGTCCTTGATGTAGCAAAACCTTGAGTGTCACTATAAATACCAACATACAATGCAGTTGCAATTTCTTTAGTGATTTGGATATTGTTTTCCATCAAAAAATCATATACTATCTCGGCAGTACTACCACGATTTGGCTCTACTAAATCTATTGTTCCAAAATCTTCATTTGATAAATGGTGGTCTATATTGATAATCTTTGTATCAGCCATAGGCTTAAATCCAAATCTTTTCATATCACCACAATCAACAGATATCACCAAATCATAAAATGTTGGCAACACATCACTAATTTTCTCAAATCTACTTAAAAACTTCAATGATTGGAATTTTTTGATATCACGGTTATATACCATATGTTTGATTTTTTGGTCAGCTAAAAAGTTGGAAATTGCAAGGGCAGAACTTATGGTATCTGGGTCTGGGTTTATATGAGTTACTATCAAAATATATTTAGAAGCCTTTATCAACTCCAATGAATCTGTCAAATCTTTCCTTTTTTGTGAGTGAATCATGAATCATAAAATAAAAGCTAATTTTTAGGCTAGTTCAAGGCGGGTGGGTTTTTAAATTGAGGAGTTTACATATAGTAAATGACGCAATTTTGAAAATCAACCCAACGCCGAAATAGCAAAAAAGTAGCTTTTAGTAAAGCATAGATTCATAATTTTTTAGTTAGTTCAAGGCGGATGAGTTTTTAAATTGAGGAGTTTACATATAGTAAATGACGAAAATTTAAAAACTCATCCAACGCCGAAATAGCAAAAAAGTATGAATCTATCAGTCGAATTTCATGGAGAAATCTAGCCAAGTCGCCTGATGTATTATCGAACCTGAGCTAATTGCATCCACACCACTGTTTGCATAATCTTTTATTGTATCTAAATTTATATTACCACTTGCTTCAAGGAGTATGTGTGGATAGTTTTCATTTCTAAATGAAACCACATCTTTTATCTCCTCAATACTCATATTATCACACATTATGATATCAGCTCCAGCGTCCATAGCAAGCTGAACTTGATCAAAAGTTTCGCACTCTATTTCTATTTTTGTTACCCAAGAAATTCTTTTTCTTGCAATCTTTACAAATTCTTTCAAATCAGGAATTGTTTTTAAGTGAGTATCTTTGAGCATCAAACAATCATCAAGTCCAAGTCTATGATTTATTGCCCCACCAACACGACTTGCATACTTTTCAAAATCCCTAAGCTGTGGTCTTGTTTTTCTTGTATCAAGTAGTGCCACACCTGTTCCTTCTATTAGCTGGGCATATTTACTTGCCATTGTAGCTATTCCGCTAGCGTGTTGAAGCATATTTAAAAAAGTTCTTTCACTACTGAGGAGAATTGAAGCTTTACCTTCAAGCTCAGCAATAATATCACCTTTTTTTAGCTCATCACCATCTCGCTTTAAAAACCTACAATCAAACTTTTCAGTTCTTGCCAAGATTCTTGCATATTTCACACCAGCAAGGATTCCTTCATCTTTACAAATAGCACGGGCTGTAAACCTTCCCTTCGGGGCTATATCAAAAAATAAATCCCCTCTACCATTATCTTCAACGATAGCTTGTTTTACAAATTTCCGAATATTTATCATTTGTTACCTCAGTTTATTTCAAACATTCGCTCTAAAGCGATTTTAGCATAATGTACCACTTCAGCATCTACAAAAATCTCATTTTTTGGATTTCCATCTTCAATAGACTTTAATGTATCATACAAATCTTGTAATGTAGTTTCATTCATAGTAGGACACTCTGGCTTTGTACTGCTTAATATATAAGTATTTTTCTCTCTTAGACGATTTACCATATTGTATTCTGTACCAACTACTACTTTTTGTTCCAACGGCAATTCTTTGATAAATTTAATAAGCTGTGATGTACTACCTACAAAATCAGCTTTTGCAACTACTTTTATATCACACTCAGGATGAACTGCTACTATAATATCAGGATATTTTGCACGATAAAAATCTATATCTTCAGGTGTAAAAAGCTGATGAACAGAACAAAAACCATCATAACATATAATATCAGATTCTTTTGGATCTGTTCCATCCCCAATAACACAAGATTTTAATCCCATTTTTATAGCAAAATTTTGTCCCAGACAGCGATCTGGTACAAAAAATATCTTTTTACCACTTTTTAAACCTTGTTCTATTATCTTAAAAGCATTTGAACTAGTACATACCATTCCACCCATTTGACCGACTCTCGCCTTTACTTCCGCACTTGAGTTTATATATGTAATTGGCAATATATCATCATTACTTATACCATAAGAATTGAGTTTTGCTAAATTGTCATCAAAATACGCTACATCTATCATTCTTGCCATCGCACAACAAGCAATTCTAGGCATCAAAACTCTTTTTTGAGGTGCTATTATTTTGACACTTTGCCCCATAAATCCAACACCACAAAATACTATAAATTCTGTATTTGTAGTAGAAGCTTTTTTTGCTAACTCTAGGCTATCTCCTGTAATATCAGCAAGCTCAAACACTTCATCTTTTTGATAAAAGTGAGCTACTACTGTAACATCAAGTTTTGCTTTTAATTTTTTAATCTCTTCTCTTAAATCCAACGCTTAACCTTTATGTTAGGTAAAAGGTAAAAGGTAAAAGGTAAAAACCTACCTACCAACATTACAAACCTACTTACTTTAACTAATCTTTATCTAAATATAACAAATTTTTAGTTACAATCACATAAATTGACTTAATAAAAGAATTGAAGGATTAAAGTGGAGTTTTTTGGTAACATTAATATAATATTTTTTATAGTAGCTTATTTGGTGGGTTCTATACCTTTTGGTGTGATTTTGGCAAAACAATTTGCAGGTGTTGATGTGACATCTAGTGGAAGCAAAAGTATAGGTGCTACAAATGTTCTAAGAGTTGTCAAAGAAACAAATCCTAGCTTAGCAAAAAAGCTAGGAATTGCTACTTTGGCACTTGATGCCCTAAAAGGGACACTTATAGTAGTACTTGGTATGGTTGTGGGCTTAAGTCAAGAAACACTTTGGGGTGTAGCAATTTTAGCACTTTTGGGACATTGCTATAGTGCTTATTTGAAGCTTGAAGGTGGTAAGGGTGTAGCTACGGCTTTGGGTGTGCTAATAGTTCTTATACCAATACCTACAATAATAGGTGGCATAGTATGGGGATTAAGTGCAAAACTACTCAAAATATCTTCACTTTCATCACTTTTAGGTCTTTTGGGAGTAATAGTAGGTACTTGGATATTTGCTTATGGTTTGGGAGTTGAATCGAATATCCCACTTTACCTGATAGCTTTTATAGTAGTATATAAACATATTCCAAATATTATAAGACTTATTAAGGGTGAAGAGAAGAAAATAGAAATTAATAACTAACAATGAATAACGAATAACTATTGAGTGACTTTGTCACAAACAATAATCGCGAAGCGATACCTAAATTATTAATTATTAGTTGTTAGTTATTAATTAAAAAAGGTTTTTTATGAAAATATATATCGAAGATTTAACATTTGATTGCATTATAGGTGTGTTAGAACACGAAAGAGTTACTCCTCAAAAAGTGATTATAAACTTTTCTTGTGAGTATGATTTTGCTGATGGTGTATATCTAGATTATGCAACAATTGCTAGTGATATTCAAAATATTATGCTCAAAGGTGAATTTCATCTTCTTGAAGATTCTATAAAAGCTATTATAGATGGATTAAAACAAGAATATAATATATCAGATATTTTGATAAAAATCACAAAACCTGATATATTGCCAAATATGAGAGTAAGTGTTAGTAATTAAGACACAAACCAGTTAAAGCTGGTATTCCATTCTCTGGAATGCCAAATTTATCTGGTTGAAAATACTTAGTTAAAATTTATATCTTAAATTTGCATATGCATATCTGCCAGGCTCATTAAGAAGCATTACTCCATCAGCAGTTCCAGCCAATGTCAAATCTTGATATGTGTTTGATACAGCATATGTTTTATCCAAAATATTATCCATTCCTACTGTAATATCAAAGTTTTTAGATACTTTATAGTTATATTTAGCATTTAAGACAGCATATCCTGGAAGTGCTTGTTCCCCATTGTCTTCATCATATTTATTCCAATCTTTAGTAGCAGTCATTTCTAATCTTACCAAATGAGAAGCTTTTTCATAATTTAAACCAATATTAGTCTTAAGTGGTACAATATCCGCTAAATCTTTATCAGTTTGTCCTGCAAGTGCTTTATCTTTTTTACCTCTTTGATAACTAGCCATAAAATCTAAAGATAACTCATCTGTAAAATAACTATATCCAGACAACTCAACTCCATATATTTTTGCATCTAAATTTACATATTTTGTATCATCTGTATTGTAATAAATATAATCTTTTAACTTACTATAAAAAACTTTTGATTTTATGCCATAATTATTATCAATATAATCAAATCCAATATCGATTTCTCTATTTTTAGTTTGATTCACATCACCGTTTGCTTTAGCTGTTCCTCCCATATATAACTCTTTTGCATCAGGAACCCTTGCACTTTGTCCAATACCAGTAAAAATATCCAAATTATCATTAACTGCATAAGTCGCCAGTATATTAGCAGATAATGATTTATAATCAATATCTCTATCAGCAGTAGCACTCATAGATTTTGCAACTTCATTTGCTTTTACATTTGTATTATCATATCTTATGCCCATAGCTATTTCAGTATCACCTATTTGTGTAGTAGATTTTGCAAAAATTGCTTTATTTTTTGTATCCACATCAGGCATAAAATATCTATCTGTCATCCCAGCGGTCATACCAGTATAACCATTTATTGAATGATATTTATTACCATTCCAATTTCTTTTACTTGTATCTACACCTATATCTATTTTTGACTCATTTATATCAAAAGAGTTTTTAACTTTAAGACCTTTTATTTCACTCTCCACATAAGCATCCATATATGCTAAAGGATTAGGAATTGCTCTATACTTTGTACTCATAAGATGTTCAACAGTTGATTTATATGCCTCTATTTTTAAAGCATCTGAATATTGACCTATGTTTCTTACTGTAGTCCCTAAAGTATAAATATCACTATCATCATATATTGCATCCATAGTACTTGAAGGGTATAATATATCATCACTTCTATTTGATGTATATCCAAATCTTATTTCACTATTTTCAGTTGGATTTACGAAAAGTTTGAGAGTATTCGTTTTTTTAGTATATGCTTCCATGTCAAGCTTAGAAGTTGCATATTTTTGTGTTGGTGTACTTACTTGTGAGTTTAACTGCTCAGCCATAGTCATACCACTTCCATCTTCATATTGGTCACTAGATTCATAAGATGAGCTCACAAGCAATCTTACTAAATCAGTCCCACCACTGAATCCTGCACTGAGTTTGTTATAGCCATAACTTCCAGCATTTAGATTAACTTCACCATTAAAGCCCTTTTTTGGGTCTTTTGTTTTGATTTTTGCTATACCACTTAAAGTCCCAGCATATTCCACATCAAAAGGACCTCCAATGATTTCAATATCTTCAACACTATTTGTAACAATATGTGAAGTTGGTGGATCCATTCTATTAGGACATGCACCACATACTTTTGCATCATCAATCATCACTACTATATTATCTTTTTTTTGACTTCTAATCAAAACATCATTTGCAATACCACTTCGTCTTATCAAGTTCACACTTGAACTGTTTTTACTCAATGCCTCAGCCAAATCCGCTGATTTTAGTTCTTCACCACTTACATTTTCAATTTTTTGTGTCACACCATCTGTTGTCACATCAATAGTGCCAAGATTTGCTTCATTTGCAAAAATGGCCGATGCTGCGATTACTGAAATAACTAATGTTTTTTTCATAATTTGCCTTTTATAATAATATTTTGGCAAATTGTATCAAAGGAGTGTTAATTATATGTTAATTGGTAATTAAACTTCATAAAAGTCTGTAGAATCAGGATGTAAGTAGATTATATAACCTTTAATATTGCTATTATTTGTGATTTTTTTGATTGCTTTTTTATATGTTGAGACTTGTTTTATATAAATATCATGATGAGTTTTACTAGTTTTATAATCAACAACTATATATTCATTTTCTTTGATTATCAAAAGGTCTAAATATTTGATTTCACCATTATATATCAAAGGTTGTTCAGTTTTTAGATATTTAGCATCTTTAATTAACTCTTTGAAAGTATTGTTTTCAAAAAGAGATTCAAGAGATTTAGTAATTTGTTGGAAATCATTTATTGATAAAATTCCCAAAAACCTCTGTTTTGAAAGGTCAACCAATGTTTGGATTTCACTAGGATGAAAAGTTTGCCCATTTTCAAGACAAAAGTGAGTAGCAATTCCATAATACTTTGACCTCAAATCACCAAAATCTTCACTATAAGTCTTGAGTTTAATATCTTGTATTCCCATATTTATAAGATTGTAGTGGATTTGTATTTTATCTTTATTGGATACTTTTGCGTTAGAAGATGCTTCTAGTTTTCCTCTTTGCATATCACCAAGTCCAAGCACATCAAATATAGAGTTTTTCTCTTTTTTTATTACAAAAAGATTGTGTTTTGCACGAGTTAATGCTACATACAAAACATTTATTGTATCGATTCTTTGAAGTTCGGCTTCTTTTAAAAGCGCCTTTGCATAATCCTCATCAAACAACTCTTTGTTTTTGATTTTGTAATGGATATGATTTAATGCAATTTTGTCATATTCAAATAAAAATGCTTCGCTACTATGGCTATCTCTTTTGAGCTTATCCAAGACAATAACACTCTCATACTCCAATCCCTTAGATTTAAAAATAGTCAATATTGAAATACCTATTTTTTCTGGGCTTGTCATTGAAGCATCAAGATTATCAATATCATAAACAAAATCAAATATATCCCCAAACTGGTCACTTAGTTCAATAAGCTTTATGATATTTTCATCAGTGATATTTAAACTATTTGCAATATCTTTTAAGGCTTTTTGTAAAGATATATTTTTGATATCAATATCAAGTTCCAAACTATCTTGTGTATCTTTTCCAAGAAGAGCCAAAGTGTTGATTTTATATATATTTTCCTGAAAGAAAATATATTTTACAGCATTAATCAGTGCTTTGACATTTTGCTGATTGATAAGTTTTGAACTCATCTCTGTAGTGATAGGATAATTCAAATCTGATTCAATCAGATAGTAATATAGATTTAGTACCTCTTCATTAGTAGAAACCAAAATAGCCAAATTATCCAAATCCACACCACTTTGACGCATAAATTTAATCTTTTCCAAAATACCAGAATATGGGCTATCCCCATCAAGCCCTATATCAGTTACAACTTCTACATATCCGCCATTTGAGATACTTTTTTGGTTTATATATTCATAATTAGCAACTTTTAAAAAAGTATCATTTACAAATTCTACTACTTCTTTTTTACTTCTATAATTAGTATCTAGATTTAATTCTTCAATTTGTGGATAAAAGTTGATTACATAATCAAAAAGTTCTCTTTTCCCTCCACGAAATCTATAAATAGATTGTTTAGTATCTCCCACATAAAAAAATGTTCTGAAATCATTAGGATTGCCACCCAAAGACTCTTCTATAAGAGGTAAGATTATATTAAATTGCTCCACAGAAGTATCTTGAAATTCATCAATTAATATATGTTTATATCTAGCATCCAATCTAAAATATAAAAAATCTTTGTCTATTACTTCACTCAAAAGTTTATTTGCAAAATTCGTAATATCATTAAACTCTAAATATCTTTTTTTGATAATATATTCTTGCCTAAATTTCCTAAATTTCTCAAATAACAATGCAAAAGCTAGTGTTGAATTGTTTGATCTGATTTTATAATACTCTTTTAACTTCAATCTAATTTGAGAAAATATTGAAGAGCTAATCCCATCTTCAAATTTTTTTAAATCTCTATACTCAGACAAAGACTCTCTACCAATCCAAGTTTTAGATAACAAATCATCCAAATTATCAAATTCCAAACTTTTCTTCGCATTCACACCCATTTGCTCTTCGTAAGTCAAATAAATATGAGCTTTTAAGCTAGATGCAAGGTCAAATACTTCACTTGTTAGTTCAGATATATCTTTATCATAGATTTTCAAATCAAACTCTAGTGATGATTCTTTTTGGATAAAAAATTTAAATAAAGAGATTAAAGAGTTTAGTTTTTTATTCTCACTCATATAAATACGGACAAACTCTTCAAATGTTTTTTCATCCAATGAATTCAGAAAATAATAGCTCAACTCATCAATATTATCAGCTTTTACCTCATATGTATCAAATATCCCTAAATATCCACTAAATTCTTTTAGAATCTGATTTATGAATTTATCAATCGTAAAAATTGACAAACTAGAACTTATAAAAAGTTGTTGTATTTTATATTTTTCTTTTTGAATCTCATCTATACTCTTGCCACACTGCAAGGATATTTGCTCCAAATAAGCTCTATCTTCACCAAGATTTAATATTGTATGAAATATCCTCTCTTTCATCTCATTTGCAGCTTTATTTGTAAATGTAAGGGTAAGTATTTCATGAGGTTTTGCACCAAGAAATATTAATGATATATAACGCACAGTCAATGCAAAGGTTTTGCCACTTCCAGCACTTGCCTTTAGTGCTACATACTCTTCCATCATCCACCAATCCCACAAGCTATTTTATAAGGGCAATAACTACAATATGACTTTTGTACAGTCTTCTCAAAATTTACACTTGTAGTATGCAGTGATTGCAATATAGTATCAAGTAGCTCTAATTTTTCTTCCAACATCTCTTCTTTTATAAGTTTGCCTTTGTTGATATCATAATAAGCAACATCTGCAATATTATTTTGACCACATCCAAGATAATAAAATTCCAATTGAAAATCACAACTTGTTTGATATGTTTTTAGTGTATCAACTTTGAGATTTTGTGATGTTTTATAGTCAATTATATAAAACTTTCCTTCTTTTTCATCTATCCTATCTATTTTACCATTTAGTGATATACCATTATGTTTGATCAAAAAACTTTTTTCAATATCAAAAATTCTATATCCATCATAATATCTTTTGACTTCTTGAGTTGAGAGTAAATAAAGCTTTTGTTTGTAAATTTCAAGCTCAAGACTAAGCATTGGATTATTGACTTGATTTTTGATAATATTTATCTCATAATCAACAAAACTTTTAAACTCATCCTCACTTCTTATTTCTTTATGGTTTGAATATAAATTTTGTAACACACTATGTACCAAAGTCCCAATTTCATAACCTTGCGGCATCAACGAAATATTATGCTCTTTGATTTTTTGGATATGCTTATAAAAATATCTTCTTTTACACTCCAAAAAGTCTTTTAAAGAAGTTGCACTAAAACTATATTTTGATAAGTCAATATCCAATATATACTCTTTATCACTAAATTGCAATTTATTACTACCATATAAAATTGATTTATATACATCATCATAAGTATTTTGATCAAATGTTTTGAAAATCTCTTTTGCAAATCTACTGATACTATTTTGTTCATCTTTTACATAAGATACATAAACCTCTTTTGCATTATCAATAAGTGTTTTGTAATAGTACTTTTGTAGATTTTGTCTATTAGTCAAAGTAGGCATTGAAGCTAATTCTTTGATATGAGATGATAAAAATTTATCTTTTATACTAGATTTAGGTGCTTTATCATCATTAAAATCAACTATTATGACTCCTTCAAACCCTTTCATATCACCATATCTAACACCTCTAGTCTCCAATAATCCCATAACAGTAACTTTACCACCACCCACATCATCTTGTGTGATATTAGCAATACTTTCTTGTATCAATTTTATTCCACTTGATAACATCAGCTCTTCATCTAATGAAAAAAATAAAATATTTAGTTTATACAATATCTCATCAATTTTTTCTTTTATCTCAGTATCTAAATCACTCATATCCAAAAACTCAATAAATAAATCTAGAGTATGCCTTGTGATTTGTTTATTATAATTTGAGCGTATATTTTTATCTAATAATTCTCTATCAATTTCATAATATTTCAATTTTTCTTTACTTTTATGGTCACTATCTGCTAAATATGAAATAATTGCATTTAGTTTTTTATAAAAAATAGTTTCACTAATACCCCTACCCATAGCAAAGTTGAAATATCTTTCACTATCAAAAAGCTCCAAATATTTAGCAAAAGTTTCATCAGGCAAAACAATCACAATATTTTCTGGCAATATACCAGATTGTGTCATTTTATAAATTGATTCTTTTATAAATGCAATTTGATTTGTTCTAGAACTAAACCCTTTTATTACTGGTTCTATGATATTTTTTGTTGAGATTTTATTTGTTGAAAGGACAACTGAATTGGTTACATTATAGATGACTTGTGTATCTAATTCAACTATTAAATTCTCAAAATTTACCTTTTTGAGATAATCTTCATTGTAACGATTGATTTCAAATACAAGATTAGTATTTTTATATTTAGATATTTGTTTGATTACACTAAGCTCAAATTTAGTTAAATATCCAGATATAAAAATAGTAATTGAATCATATTTTGATATAAAATTATGATTAACTTCATAATGTTTATATAAATTTATCTTATCTACCAAATCTAAAGCTTCTAGGTTTTTGATAAACTCCCTTTGTAAATTTTGTAATATTGTCAAATGTTCTACATATTCATCATATATGTCTACCATTTTCAAATCTTCAATATCTACCATCTCACCACTTAACTCATCAAAAAATCTGAATATATAATCACTTTGTTTCAAAAATGCTGTAAATTTCTTTGAAATTGCTAATTTATCTAAATCAATATTTTCTGCTGTTTCTTTAAGTAGTAGAAATCTTTTTTCATTATCTATAAAAGCTTTGTTGGGAGTTGTAGAAGAGTTTTTAAAAAAATCTCCAATAGTTATAGTCGGCGGTAAAAATGTGTCACAAATTTCCAAACTAGAAATATAATCTCTTATACCCCTAGCAGTAGGAAATACGAATAGCTCATTTTGCATTAGTTTTTATAAAAAAGTACCCTTTATCATCACCAACGGTAACGATACCATTAACATTCCAGTTAGCCTCACGAGGCACTGTAAAAGTTTTTGTGAATTTATTATCCACTACTTCAAAGCTAGTCAAATCTATATCATTTGTATTATTACTAGCAATTGTTACCATAGCATGAATATCTACATTTTCTGGAATTGTATTAGTGTTTTTATCCAAAATATATACTTCTAATATATTTTCGCCAATATTCAAAAAGTTTTTAGATTCACCCCGTTGCTGTATAACTGTTTGAGACAAGAATAAATCACTCATATCAAGTGTAGATTCATTTGTGTTGTTATATACAAATTTAATATCATATTTATTTAAAAATACTTTATTAGATTCAGCCATATCATTAAACTTATCATCTATCCCTTTTTTTGTATCAAAAAAAGTTTTATCAAGTTGTACAGGAAGATTAACTGCTTTAAATATTGTCCATAACACAAGTCCAAAACCTAATACAAATAGTGATAATATATAAATAGCTGACCAATTTTGTTTTTTCATTAAAATCCCTTATTTCCGTCTTTTCATAATAGCATATGTGTAAACAATAATACCACCAAATACTAGAAAATACATTACTACTTTCCAAATAGTACCAGCTGTTTTACCACCACTTCCTATACTACTATCTAATTCTATACCTTTAGCATCAGCTAATCTATCACCAATTTCTGCATAACCATTTAGCAAGGCTGCACTTGTTTTTGCAATTAACGAATTTTTATCAAACGATGCTAGCAATGGTACAACATAACCATTTAATATCTCATTTTTATTTAATATTGTTTTTAAATCATCAGACATAAGTAAGTTTACATGTGTTTGATCCAACGACATAGTAAGAACTACGAATGGTTTTTTTAACTCTTTTATTATATTATCTTCGATTTCTTTAATCTTCTCAAATTTTATTTTTGGATCTACATCCATACTGATATCATAATTCTCTTTTGCATAGACATAAATATCTACACCTAATTTTGTTTTTACTTCACTACCAATTTCATAGATTTTATCTGCTGCTCTTAAATCTATAAGACTATAATCACTTAGGATATAAGGATTTGTTTGATTCGCACTTAAGATTTGTGCAAAAAATAAAAAGAAGAGGGCAAAAACCCTCTTCTTAAGAAATAATTCTACTCTCATATTATCCAATATAAATTCTACTTGGATCAAGGAATGATAAATAAATTGATAGTAGAGCAGATACTACCAATAAAACTCCGATAATTTTATCCATAATAAGCTCCTTATTTAGATGGTGAATAGTCTACATTTTTATATTGCTCATCTGAAGGAGCAATAAATTTTAGACCATTAATATCTTGGTTTACTGTATATGGATTTTGAGCCTCTCCAGCTTGTACCATTATTGAACTAACTACCAAAACTCCAAGTATTGAAAGAAGTAATACAACTGCAATCAAAAATCCACTCAAACCATGAAGACTAAAAAGTCCTCTTTCGTTTTCATTCATTTGTGTATTTCCAGCCATATTATTCTCCTATACTTCTAAGATAACTAGCAAGTGCTTTGTATTGAGTCTCATTTAGCATGCCTTTAAATGAAGGCATTATACCAATTTGACCTTTTTTACCACTATCAAGTACTGCTGTAACTATAGCATCATTGTAAGATACTATACTAGGAGCTACAAATTCCATACCAGCACCATCAGCTCCATGACAACTTGCACAGTTAGCTTCAAAACTTTCAGCTCCAGCATGACCTGAAGGCATACCTTTTGCTACAAAATCAGCTACCATGTTTATTTCATTAGCATCAGATAATAAGCCAGCTGGCATACCTGAAGGATAATGATTTACAAAATTATTTCCACCATTTTCTATAGCATAAGCTACAGAATCTTTTGAAATTCTTTTTGTTAGCATTTGAGCTTTTCCATCAATACCTTGTGCATCTACACCGTGGCAAGGAGCACATTGTACTAGATATAAAGATTCACCCATAGCTTTTAATGTAGCTTCATCAGCGTTAGCCCACTTAGCTGCATATTTATCATTATATTCTATAACTTCTTCGTTATATTGACCAATTTGAGAAAATCCATTTGTAGGATATCCAATTGTCCAATACCAAAAAAGCCAAACCAAAGTACCAATAAATGCAAGACCCCATCCTGTTGGAATAGGATTTTTATATTCACCAATACCATCCCATTTATCTTCAGCTAGGTCACCACTAGCTTTATCATTTTTAATTTGCTGAATATACTTCATAGCAACGAATACTGTAATAGTAATAATTGCAAATCCAGCTAACATTGTAAGGTCGTTTACATAATCCTCACCAAGCTTAAAAGCATCACCTGCAACGATGTAGGTTCCTGCCATTAATGCAACAATAAGAATTATACCACCTATCCACATAGATTTCATATCAGCTCTCCTTATCTTTTTTTGCGCTGTTTTCTTTTCTACTTTCTAAAGGCTTAGATTCTATACTATCATCTAATACAAGTTTAGAATATTTTTCAAAATCCCTTTCGCCTGTTTTGTTTCTTTTATAAAGTGAGTAAGCATAGCTATAAAAAACTATAAATACTACTAAAATAAGAAAAAACTTAGCATAACCTTGTATAGTCAATAGTGTTTCGTAATCCATTTAAGCCCCTATTTCAGTGAATTCAAATAAGCAATTAATGCAACAATCTCAGGAATCTCACCACGAGCAACTGCGTCTTTTACATCTTGATTTTTCATACCAGCAGCAATTACTTTTGCTTCTTCTAAAGCCATAGCTTTTGCTTCTTCATATGTACCAAGTTTAGGCATATCAGGTTGATCGTAAGGTGTATTAAATACCGCTTTAACTGTATAAGCTTCCGCATATGCAGTATCAACATCAGCTATATTTGTAAAATGATGTTTGTATGCTGGCATAATAGATCCTGGAACAACTGATTTTGGATCCCACATATGGTTTTCATGCCAATCTGTAGTTCTATAGTTTCCTACTCTCCATAAATCTGGACCAGTTCTTTTTGAACCCCATAAGAAAGGTCTATCATATGCATACTCACCACTTAATGAATACATACCATATCTATCAGTTTCTGATTTAAATGGTCTAATTAACTGTGAATGGCAAGCATTACAGCTATCTTTAATATATACATGTCTTCCAGTAAGTTCCAAAATTGAATACGGTTTCGTACCAACTATTGGTTTACTTTGTTTAGCAAAATCTGGAATTACTTCAATAATACCTGCAAATGCAACTGTCAAAAATACTGCTACCGCGAAGAAAAACGGTCTTTGTTCTAACCAATGAAACATTTTATACCCCCTTCACTTAAGCTGCCATAGGCGATGCATTAACAGGTTCTTTATCAAGAACTCTACCTGCAGTAGCCGTTTTGTACATATTGTACGCAAACATAAAGAAACCAATTAAATACAACAATCCACCAACAGCTCTAATAGTGTAGTAAGGTTGAAGTACTGTAACAGTATCAATAAATGAGTAAACTAAAGAACCATATTCATCATATGCTCTCCACATCATACCTTGTGTGATACCAGCGATCCACATAGATGTAAAGTAAAGAACGATTGCTGTTGTTTGTAACCAAAATTGTGTTTCCATTAATGATTTAGAATAGATTTCTCTACCATACATTCTTGGAGCCATATGGAACAATGCAGCCATAATCATAAATACAACCCATCCTAAAACACCATCATGTACATGTCCTGGAATCCAGTCAGTAAAGTGTGCAATAGCATTAACAGATTTAATTGATTGAATTGGACCTTCTATAGTACTTAACATATAGAATGTTGACGCAAGAATCATAAATTTAATCAATGGATTTGTTTGTAACTGATTCCACTCACCTTTCATAGTTAAAAGCATATTAATAGCTGAACCCCATGATGGTAAAATAAGAACGATAGACATAACTGAACCCATAGTTTGCATCCAATCTGGAACAGTACTATAAATCAAGTGGTGTCCACCTGCCCATAGATAAACAAACAATAGACCCCAGAAAGCAAGTATTGAAAGTTTATATGAATAAACATTTTGTGCAGATTCTTTTGGTAAGAAGTAATAAATCATAGCAATAATTGGAACAGTAAATACGAAACCAACTGCGTTGTGTCCATACCACCATTGAACTAGAGCGTCATTTGTACCTGCATACATAGAAACTGAGTGTAAAATAGAACCATATCCAGAAACAAGTGCAGTTGGAACTGCCATATTGTTAAATAGATAAAGCATAGCAACAGCTAAGAAAGATGCTATATAGTACCATACAGATATATAAAGAGTTCTTTCTCTTCTAATACCAATAAGTCCGAATATAGAAACACCCCATAATACCCACCATACAACAACAAGTAAATCTAAAGGCCACTCAAGTTCTGCATATTCTTTTGAAGTAGTAATACCCATAAATAGAGTAACAACTGCTAAAAGAATAGTGATGAAGTAAAGTGCGAAATGCAACTTTGCAACACCCATCAAAAATGGAGACTCTTTAAGAGAAACTTTTAATACTCTTTGACCTACATAATACCATGTAGCAAAGATACCACTAAGAGTAAAACCAAAAGCAACACCGTTAGTGTGAAGTGGTCTTAATCTTGAAAAAGTACCATATTCCCCAGCTAAATAATTTAGCTCTGGAAACGCTAATTGGAATGCTAATACAACACCTATTACCATACCAATGATACCAAACAAAATTGTCGCAAACGTAAACGCTTTTGCAACTGAGTAATCGTACTCAATTTTTGCACCGTTTTGCATCAATCTCCTCCTAAATTTTTAAGATACAAGTAGACGTTAGTCAACTTATCGTTATAATCTTAACGAAAGTCATCTAAAATTAAGCTTAATGTATATTAGATTTTTAATTATTATTTTAAGAAAAGATTAAGGTTAAATATTATTTATTTTTAGTTGTATCTAACTTTACTAACTACTCACTTAAGGCTCAACGCCTAACTCCTAGCCTTTAAAAAAGTCTTTAAGAGCCGATTGTGTCTCTCTTTTTAAATCAGATTGTTTTAAAGATTCTCTTTTATCATAAAGTTTTTTCCCCTCAGCGGTTGCAATTTCTACTTTTATTTTATTATTATCATTAAAATATAATCTCAAAGGAACTATTGTAATACCTTCTTTGGTTACTTTTTGATACAATTTACTTATCTCTTTTTTATGAAGGAGGAGTTTTCGACTTCTTGTTTCATCTGGTCTATAAGTTGCATGTGTTGTATCAAGATAAGAAATATGCATATTCAATAAAAAAACTTCTCCTTTTATTATACGAATAAAACTATCTTTAAGATTTATTCTTCCCGCACGAATAGCTTTTACTTCGCTTCCAAGAAGCTCAATACCAGCTTCATATTTGTCTAATATAAAATAATCATGTAATGCTTTCTTATTTTTAAACTCTAGTCTTGTATTTTTTTTATCTTTAGACATTTTATTACCTTATAAATCTTTAACTGTGAAAAATGAGCTTCCGCTACCGCTGAAATAGGTGGTAGGTGGTAGGTGGTAGGTGGTAGGTAATTGAGGATAAAGAGTAATCGCAGGAAGATATAAATCATTAGCTTTATCAATACCAAGCTCTTTTAATATATCAATACTTTTCATACTAAACAATCTATTTTTTTCCGCTAATGATAACTCTTTATAAAACTTTTCTCTAAATATAGTAAAAACTTTTGCAGTATTGCACTCTATTTTTGGAGTAAATACCTCAATATCAAGTGTATTTTCATCAAATTCTTCTACCACTTCACCAATTCCACTTACATTGGCACTTTCAAATCCATATACAAAAAATGGTACATCTGCACCTATTTCACACCCAATTTGTGCTAACTTATCTTTTGATAGTCCTAGATTGCAATAAACATTGCTCATATTTAAAAATGTCGCCACATCACTGCTACCACCACCAAGTCCAGCAAACTCTGGTATGTTTTTGGTTACTTTGACTGAATACTTTTTGAAAAACTCTTCAATTTTAGGACTAAGTTCAAAAAGCTTTAGATACCCTTTATATATAGTGTTTTTTTCTGTGGGACATCCAAATTCTCCAATTAAGTTGAACTCATTGGGATAATCTTCAATAAATTCTATCTCATCAAAAAGGTTTTTTACTATCATAAATCTAGAAACAATTTCATGATAATTATCTCTTCTACCTGAGATTTTGAGAAAAATATTTACTTTTGCATAAGCAATTTGTTTCATAATAACACTTTATTCAAAATATAATCCACTTCTTCATTTTGAATTTGGATTATACTGAAAAAATCATCAAAAACAACTATATATTCTCCATCATCTCTACAATCAAAATATGAAATATCCAATCTCTTCCCATCAAAAAACCACTCCCTAGAACCACTATACCCAATAATCGGCATTCCCAAAGCCTCAATAGGATTTAGAGCTTTTTCATCTTCATAAATAAACTTTCCCTCATTTAATCTTTCCAAATAACTCAAAGTTCCAATTACACCCAATTTATCACAAATAAGCTGTGCCAAACTTCTTATATAACTCCCCTCACTCACACTTGCTTCAAATGTAATAAACGGATGAGAATATGAAATAAATTTAATATCACTTATATTCATAATACTTTTTTTGATTTCAAATTCTTCACCACTTCTAGCTAGCTCATAAGCTCTCATTCCATTGATTTTTTTTGCACTATATTTTGGTGGTGTGTATTCTATAGCACCCATAAAGATATTTAAAACTTCTTTGATGCTATTTTTATCTTTAATTTTCTCAACTATATCAATACTAGTAACATTTTCTATATCATAAGAATCACTCTGAACACCAAGCCAAATAACAGCTCGATATGTTTTTGGAGTTTTTTGCAAAAACTGAAAAAGCTTAGAATATTGACCAAAAGCAACAATCAAAGTACCACAAGCAAAAGGGTCTAAAGTACCACTAAATCCACCTTTTTTGACCTTGTATTTTTTCTTTAGTCTATGCAAAAAACTATTTGAACTGACAAATATTGGTTTGTTTGCAACAAAAATTCTGTTTTGGAGTGGCTGAGGTACTGAGGTACTGAGGTGATGAGACAAATTCTTCCTTTTTTATTTAATTTTACACTACCTAAATTTAATTTTAAAGAAATAGTTTCAAAGAAGTTCAAGGCAAAGTTCAAAAAAATCTAGGAGTTTACTATAGTAAGTGACAACGATTTTTTTGAACTTTAGCGCAGAAATTAAAAGAAATATAGTTCTTTAAAACTAAATTTTAGATTTTTTCTACGAATGATGATAGTATATCCCTCTTACTTCCACCAAAATTAATAGTAAGCTTGAGCTCTTTTCCTGCTTTTTGAACACCAACAACTCTACCCATTCCAAAGATTTTGTGTTTTATCAAATCACCATTTTTATATGCTGAAGATTTTTGGATATTTAAAGAGCCTTCTATAAGTCCAGATTCTGTCAAAAATCTACTTTTTTGCAAATCTGCTCTTCTTCCTTTATAAAATCTACTATGAACAAAGCTCAAAGTTAATTCATCTTTGGCTCTTGTAAATGCAACATATCCAAGTCTTCTTTCTTCTTCAATATCGCTTCCATCACCAATTAATGGGAAAAAGCCTTCTTCCATTCCTATTATAAATATGTGTTTATACTCAAGACCTTTACTAGCATGAATACTCATCATAGATACACCATCAATATCAAGATTATCTTGATCACTTTCTAAAGCTACATTTGCCAAAAAGTCTTCAAGTTTCAAATGCCCATTGGCTATAAAAAAATCTCTTACATAACCATTAAACTCATCAATATTGGCTATTTTATCATATCCATCAGGAAGTTTCAAATATTGTTCTTTAAAATCAAAAGTTTCTTCAAACAAATCTAAAAATCTCATTTTAGACTCTTTTAAAACATCTTGCAAATCCATAACTGAAGCCAAGAATACTTTTAATGTTCTTGCATTTTTTTGACCAACTATTTCACTAAGCTGGGCTGGAGTTGATTCATTTATGATATTATAAATTGATTTTCTTTGCTCTATTGATTCCATATCAAGCTTATCAATTGTTGTTTTACCAATGCCACGCTTTGGTTTATTTATAATTCTTTTAAATGAGAAATTATCATTTGCATTGGTAATTACCCTAAAATATGCAATCAAATCTTTTATTTCTGCTCTTTCATAAAACTTCATTCCACCAACTAAGTTATAGCCAATTCCAGATTTATTAAACCCTTCTTCTAGGGAACGGCTTAGTGCATTGACTCTAAACAAGATTGCAATATCTTTAGGATTAGCACCATTATTGACCAATGATTTTATATCACTGATAATCTTTCTTGTCTCTTCTGATTCGTCATGTGATTCATATACTTTTATGTCCTCACCTTTAGACCTTGTACCTTTTAGTAACTTACCAAGTCTATCACGATTATGTTCAATCAACATATTCGCATGTTTTAATATTGTATCAGTTGATCGATAATTTTCTTCAAGTTTGATAACTTTAGTGTTTTCGAATTGTTCTGAAAAATTTAATATATTTTTTATCGTAGCCCCACGCCATCCATAAATGGACTGATCATCATCACCAACAACACATAAATTATTATGAGATGAACACAATTGTTGCAAAAGTTTATATTGCAACTCATTTGTATCTTGATACTCATCAACCATAATATATCTATACTTATCACTTATTTTAGTAGCTAATTCTGGATTTGACTCTAATATACGATAAGGCAACAACAATAAATCATCAAAATCAACTAAATTGTTTTCTAAAAGGTAGTTTTCATATTTTTCATAAATATCTGCTATTTGTTTATATATTTTTTGCTCTGTTGCATTTTTTGCCATAACTGGTGTGATTAAAGAATTTTTATATCTTGATATTTCAGATGATACAAGTGCTGGAGTTAGCTCTTTTTCTATATTTTTTATAATCTTTTTTTTGTCATCACTATCTATTATCACAAAATTGTTTTTTCTTCCAAGTAATGATATATTAAATTTCAAAAACAAAAGTCCAAACTTATGAAAAGTACAAAGAAGTGGTGGATATATAGTATTATTGTCAAGCATAGAAGTTGCACGACTTTGCATTTCACGGGCTGCTTTATTGGTAAATGTTAGGGTAAGTATAGAGGATGGGTCTATCCCTATAGAAATCAAATAAGCAACACGAGTTGTTATAGTTTTTGTTTTACCACTTCCAGCTCCTGCTAAAATTAGCATAGCTCCATCAATGTGTTGAACCGCTTTTGATTGAGATTCATTAAGTGTTTTTAAAATAGTTTCAGACATAATAGCAAACTTCTTTTTGGTTTTATTTTGTGTATTTATTATAACATAAAAGAGATAAAATTAAAAATTCTTTAAAAAATTCTCACTTTAATTGATTTTTTTATAATTTTATGTTATCATTAGCATAATTAAATCATATACAAGGAACTGAAACTATGTTATCAGATTTTTCAAAATTAGAGACTTTTTTAACAGTAGTAAGGGAGAGAAGTTTTTCAAAAGCATCAGCTAAGTTAGGTATTTCACAACCAGCAGTAACTCAACAAATCAAGTTTATAGAAGACTATCTTGATACAAAAGTTGTTGATAGAAAGAAAAATGGCATAAGACTTACAAAGGAAGGTGAACAATTTTTGACAATTGTTCAAAAAATTGAAAAAGTGATAGCAAACTCAGAAAAAGAATTATTGAAAATCATTAACAAAGATATAAATTTTATTCTTGCAACATCATTTATGATTGGTAATTACATATTACCAAAATTTTTAAATGAGATAAAAGCAAAAATAAATAATGATGTTAGTGTAAATGTATCTGTTTCTAGAGAGGCTATTGAACAGTTACTTGATAAGAAAGTAGATTTAGCACTAATCGAAAGTCCTATTTTTGAAGAAGGAATTATTTATAGAGAATGGATTGAAGATGAATTGGTAATTTTCAGTAATCAAAAAATCCCTAAAAGATTAAAAAATGAGAATTTATTATCATATAAATGGATATGTAGAAATAGGGACTCTCATACAAGAATACTATTTAAAGAAGCTCTTGATGCTGCTGGTATGACTGATTGTGATAGTTTTAATATGGTAAGTGAAGCTACAAGTCCAACAACTATAGTGCAAACTGTACTTCATAGTTCAAAAGATGATACACCAACTTGTTCTATTGTTTCAAGACACGCATTAACAGATTATGTAAAATCAGGAATGTTGCATGAAGCTAGAATAAGTGGTGTGAATATGAAAAGAAAATTATATATTGCATATCTAAAAGACAGAAAACATGATGCTTTTATAGACCATGTAGTAAACTATCTTCTAACAATCAAAGTTTAGTAAAATATAGGTTATGTATCAGTAATATTGCTGATACATAACCTCTTTTCTCACTCTCTAACTAATAAAATCTTTTAGTGCTTTTTGAATATCTTCTTTATTAATTACTGTTTTATGAATAATCTCTTTTGAAAAAACTTCTTTTATAACATCAGGTATTTTTGCATTGAATTTACTCTCAATTTCATTTAAAGCTTCAATATCATGATATTTCACTTTATCTTCTTTTAGTGCATTTAAAACTGTAGGAGAAAATTTTGTCCACTCAGCAGTTGAATAAACTACTACCTTTAAATCTTTTTCTTTTATTGTTTCATAAGATTTTATACAAGTTGCAGTATGCGGATCCATCATATACCCATCTATTAAATATTTATTAATTGTTGTTTTACAATACTCATCATCACAGTAAGTTGCATCAAAATCTTCTCTTAAAATACTAAGTTCATTACTATCTAAACTAAAACAGTTTTTGTCATTTAAATCATCCATTAACTCTTTTGTTCTTTTGCTTCCAAATTTATCAAAAAGTATTCTTTCAATATTTGAAGATTTTAAAATATCCATAGCTGGGGAATTGGTCATAATTAGTTGCTTGTTGTTTAAATCATAGCTTCCTTCATTTATCCAATGTGTTAGAATATTGTTTTGATTTGAAGCAATTAAGATTTTTTCTATAGGAAGCCCCATTTTTTTGGCATAATAAGCTCCCAAAGCATTTCCAAAATTACCACTTGGAACTATCAAATAAATTTTTTCACCTAAAGTTATCTCTTGTTGATTTAACAATTCAATATAACTCCAGAAATGATAGACTATTTGGAATATAATTCTTCCAAAGTTTACAGAATTTGCCGCACTTAGCTTTATATTTAAAGATTTTAACTCTTCTTTAAAACTCTCACTTGAGAGAAGATTTTTGAGTGCATTTTGTGCATCATCAAAATTGCCTTTGATTCCTATAACTTTGAGATTAGTTCCATCTTCTGTAACCATTTGAAGTCTTTGGACATCACTAGTTCCACCATCAGGATAAAGACATCCAACTTTTATATTTGATTTGTTTTTAAAAGTATTTAAAGCCGCTGGTCCTGTATCTCCACTAGTAGCTGCAAGGATTAGATAATTATCTCCTTGTTTTTTTGCTAATGTAGATAAAATATGACCAAATGGTTGTAGTGCCATATCTTTAAAAGCACGAGTTGGACCATGATATAACTCACTTACAAATAAATCATCTTTCACTTTTACTACAGGAGCTGGGTTCTTGCTATCATCAAACTTATCATAAAGCCCTACTGCTTCATCAAAAGTATTTTTATCTATATCAATTTCAAATATGCCATTTAATACAAAAGAAGCAACCTCTTTGTAACTTAAATTTCTTAACTTATCAATATCATTCAAATTTAATATTGGCAAATTCTTTGGTACATAAAGTCCACCAAACGATGCACTTGGACTTAAAATTGCCTGTGAAAATGTCACCTCTTGAGGTTTTACATTATCATTTCCTCTTGTTTCTATAAAATTCATTCTTTTCCTTTAGTAATAAGGATGAAGGATAAAGGATGAAGGATAAAGGGAAAGCATCTCCCTACAACCTACAACCTACAACCTACAACCTAAATAATATCTATTTTTGTAAAAATTGTGTTCCTATACCATCACTTGTAAAAAGTTCAAGTAATATTGAGTGTTCTACTCTACCATCTATTATATGAGCTTTTTGAACACCATTATAAATAGCATCTATACAAGCATCAACTTTTGGAATCATACCACCAGCTATTGTACCATCAGCTTTATATCTTGCTACATCATCACGATCAAGTGAGTTTAATAAATTCTTTTCTTTATCAAGTACACCTATAGTATCTGTCAAAAATATTACTTTTTTTGCTTTTAGGGCAATTGCTATTTTACTAGCAGCAATATCAGCATTTATATTAAATCCTGGGTGATTAGCGATTGCACTATCAGCGATAGGGGCAATTACTGGTATGAACTTTTCTGCAATTAAGTTGTGTATCACTTCAGCTTTTATATGACTAATACTGCCAGTGTAGCCAAACTTACCGTTATCTTTTGGTACAGCTTTGATACAGCTAGAGTCCTTACCACTAATCCCTATAGCTTTTGCTCCATGATGGTTTAGCAAAGATGTAATATTTTTATTAATCTCCCCGCTCAAAACCATTTCAACAACCTTCATACTCTCTTCACAAGTAACTCTATGCCCATCAACAAATTCTGATTTAATATCAAGTTTTGCCAAAAGTTCATTGATTTTAGGTCCACCACCATGTACTATGACAGGTTTGATTCCAACAAGAGACAAAAGAACTATATCTTGTGCAAACTTATCTCTAAGTTCAGGTGTAAGTTGAGCTGCACCACCATATTTGATAACAACTATTTCACCACTAAACTCTTTGATATAAGGCAAAGCATCAAGAAGTGTTTTTACTTGAGCAGACTTTTTTTGCATATATTTCTCCCGTTAAAAGTATGATATTATACTCAAAAACTAATAAAAAACTAATAATACATCTCGAAGTGATACAATAGTTATTAATTGTTAGGTATTAACTATTAATTAAATTCTAGCGTTCCATCTATTGAGAAGTTTGCTCTTGAGTCAAGTTCTGCGTGACTTAATACTGCCACATCAAGTCCAAATTTCTCAAAAATTTCTGAAATTCTTTTTCTAAGAAGTGGGTCAACAACCATTACAACTTTTTGAGTACCATTACCTTCAATTTTGACTACAAGTTCTTTGGTTTTAGTTACTAAAGAATTGATTTCACCTATACTTAAAAGCAATTGTGTCACACCATGTTGTTCTTTTAATTTCGTAATAAATTGTTGCTCAAGTTCTGGTTTGATTGTAACAATATGCAATACTCCATCACTATTTTTGAATTTTTCTGTAATAAGTCTATAGAGTTTTGCTCTAACATGCTCTACTAAAACATCTGGAACTCTAGTATATTCAGATATATCGGCCACAGATTCTATGATGGTGAGCATATCTACAATTGGTATTTTTTCATGTAGAAGTTCTTTACACACTTTTAGTAATGTTCCATAACTGGTCACTTTCATAGCTTCTTCAATAACAACTGGGAAATCTTTTTTTAATCCATCTATTATATCAACTATATCTTGTCGTGTTATGATATCTTCTGCATGTTTTTTGATGATTTCACTAATATGAGTTGATATAATAGTAGCTGCATCAACAACAGTATATCCCTTCATCAACGCATCTTCTTTATTTTCAGGACTTATCCATACAGAATCAAGTCCAAAAACTGGCTCTTTGACTTTTTTGCCTTCTAGTTTTTGACCATTTATCCCACCCATTGCAAGAAGTTTATCAACTTCCACATTTCCTTTGGCAATATTTATTCTTTTTAACTGTAAAGCATATTGGTTATAATCTAAACCAGCATCATCAGATATTTTTATTTGTGGGACAATAAACCCAAGTTCCCCAGCAATTGTTTTTCTAATACCTCTAATTTTATCAAGTAATTCATTATCACCTTGTAAAAGCTTAAGTAGCCTAATTCCAAGTTTAAGTTCTAAAATATCCATTTTCATAATATTTTCCAAAAGTTCACTCTCGTTTGGTTTTGTTGCTTTTAGTTTTTGTTCTTTTAATTCTTCAACACTTCCAAGTTTTGCTTTTGGAGATTTTAAAGGTGTTGTTTGGAAAAATCTTGTGACTGCATTATCTTGTTTTTCATCTATCATAAAAATTGTATATCCTACAAAAATCAGAAGAACACCCATAACAAATAAAATTCCCGTAGGGAATCCTGGTAAAAATCCAAATAATAAAAGACCAAGACCTACTATCATTAAAGATTTACTATCTTTAATAAGTTGTGATATTGATTGATTTGCAAATCTCTCTTCATCCATATTTGAACGAGTGATGATAATAGCAGTTGCAGTAGATAAAATAAGTGCTGGAATTTGTGCAACAAGACCATCACCAATAGTTAAAATTGTATATATTTCTCCACTCTCACTCACACCCATATCGTGTTGAAATACTCCTATCAAAAGCCCACCTATTAGATTGACAAGCGTAATAATAATACCTGCAACCGCATCACCTTTGACAAACTTAGATGACCCATCCATAGCTCCATAAAAATTCGCTTCAGAGATAAGCTCTTTTCTTCTTTTTTGTGCTTCTATATCATCTATAAAGCCAGCATTTAAATCAGCATCAATAGCCATTTGCTTTCCAGGCATAGAATCAAGTGTAAATCTAGCAGTTACCTCAGCAACCCTTGTAGCACCTTTGGTTACAACCATAAAATTAATCAATACCAATATGATAAATACTATAATACCAATAACTAAATTTCCACCAACAACAAAATCACCAAAAGCTGATATGATAGAACTAACAGCGTCTGGACCATTGTGCCCTTCACTCAAGATTGATCTTGTAGTAGCAATATTTAATGCAAGTCTAAAAAGAGCAAGTATCAAAATAAGAGTTGGGAAAGTGGTCAGATCAGATGGTTTTTGAATATATAATGATATAAGTAAAATCAATAAAGCCATGGATAAGGATATAATCAAAAAGAAATCCAATGCCATTTTTGGCAAAGGTACTATTATAATAGTAAGAATTGCTACAAATAGTGCAACAGTAATTAAATCTTTTGAAAATATCCTTTTTATTAAATCCATTTAACTTTACTATCACCTAACTTATAAATTTAATAAGTGATAAATCATTCATTTTTGATATTGTTGTATAAAGAGCTGAATAAGTCATCTCTAAAGCTTTTGATTCCATAGCAAGTTTTGCCATATCAGAAGCTGCTGTTTCTTGATACAAAATATTAAAATGCGTAAGCTGAGTTGTAACATTATCAAGTGCATTATTAAAAATATTATTTCTAGCTCCAAGTTTTGCATGGGCAACATTTGAAGCATCATAAATTGATTTTACACTGTCAAGTTTTTCCCTAATAGCCTCATTTTGAGCATCAGCACTTGCTAATTGAGTCATACCATCAGGCTCAACACCATTTAATGCTGTAATGATTTGATTCATATCATCAAAAAAGTTTCTTTTTGATTCAAGTAATAATCCGTCTTGTGTAATAGGGTCTGTTGTATATGTACCGTCAAGATTATCAGTAATAGGTAAAACATTTGTTGTTGCATTACCATTAATATCATATTGCTGTAAGTCTGTACCAACAACTCTCCATTCCAAACCACCACCATCAACAACTCTATCAGTTGCACTGAATGTTAATGCTTCACCTTTTACTGCACTACTTGTGGTATAAAACATCACATCAAATCCATGTACACCACGATCACGATAATTGTTTGGAGCTACTGCAACTTCTCTAAGTATTGCATCACCTTGATATTCAATCTTACCATACTCAGGATCTCCAGCTATATCAAAACCATCTGCTTTCTTGAATGGTTGAATTGTAGTATCAGACCCACTAAATAAATACTCACCATCTACAGTTTCATTGATAAGCATCAAAAGATTATCTCTCATACCTTCCATTGACTTTGCAACAGCTTTTTTATCACTTGGATCCATTCCAGCATTAAGTGCTTTTAGCATCTCAACTTGAACTGATTCTAATGTTGTTTTAATTTGAGATACACTTATATCTGATACATTATTATATGCAGTTGTTTTTTCAATTTGTTTTTTTAGACCATCATAAGTTCTTAGTCTATCATTGATATGAAGTTCTTTAGAAAAAACAACACTATCATCACTACCTCTTTCTAAAATCTTTCCTGATGACATTTGATAGCTTACTCTTCTATACTCATCATTTAGATTACTTAATCTATGCATCATTTGGTCAGATAAATTAATCATAATACTACCTCCTTCAATAACTTTACGGTTTCTCCGTAATCATACTTTTCCTCTTGAGCCTGAGATAAAAAGGTATAAATCTTCTCTTTTTTTGCAAGAGCCAAATCAAGCTCTTTATCCATCCCAGACTTATAAGCACCAACTCGAACTAGCACTTCATTTTCTTTTATAAGAGATAATACCTTTTTTAACTTTAAAAAACAATTATAATGATCTTTTAATACAACTTTATCCATAACTCTTGAAGCTGACTGCAAAATATCAATCGGAGGATAAAGTCCACTTTGGGTTAATTCTCTTGTCAAAACTATGTGCCCATCGAGGATTGACCTACTTTGATCTGCTATTGGGTCATTCATATCATCACCATCGACCAAAACTGTAAAAAAAGCTGTGATTGAACCTAATTTATTATTACCAGCTCTTTCCATAAGCTGTGGAAGAAGTGAAAAAACTGATGGCGGATATCCACGACTCACTGGTGGCTCACCCGTACTAAGACCAATTTCTCTTTGAGCCATAGCAAATCTTGTCACACTATCCATAATAAGCAATACATCATGTCCTCTATCACGGAAGAACTCTGCAATACTCATAGCTGTAAATGCCCCGTATTTTCTCATCAAAGATGATTCATCACTAGTTGCTGCAACTATCACTGTATTTTCAAGATTTCCTTCTAGATTATAATGAATAAATTCTGGTATCTCACGCCCTCTTTCACCAATTAGTGCAATTACTTTAATTTGAGCAACACACCCTTTTACTATCATCCCCATCAAAGTTGATTTTCCAACTCCACTTCCAGCAAAAATACCAACTTTTTGACCTTTACCACTTGTAAGCATAGAATCTATTGCTTTTACGCCTGTAGCAAATACTTTATCAATTACTCCACGGTCAAGTGCTGGAATACTTGGTTTATTTATTGGTTCGTTAAAAGGTACATCATACAACTTTCCAAGGCTGTCTATTGGCTCTCCCAAAGCATTTAAAACTCGCCCCAAAAGTCCATAGCCACACTTTACACTAAGACCTTCTCTTTGTAAAAAAACTCTATCATTTATCCTAAATCCATCTACAAAAGAAAAGGGAACTATTTTGAAATAATCACCATCTATAGAAGTAACCATTCCTAAAACTTTGTATAAATTCAACTCAGACTCTATTCTAACTGTATCCCCTACAGCTACATCTATCCCATTTGCGGTAATTGTAGTTGCTGATATATTTTTTATTCTTCCAAAAGGAATAACAAGCATTGCACTATCAAGTGAATTTATATATTTCTCAAAATCAACCATTATAGTCTTTTACACATTTGTTGGTATAAATTATCTTTAAGCCCTTCAACTTCTGTACATTTGAGGACTGATTCCTTCATTAAATCTTCCTGATTTAAACTTTTATGATTTTTTGCTTTTTCATAAAAAAGTTGTACTTTCAAATCTGGCTTAATATATCTACTTTTACTTAATCCCTCTTCAAGATATACTAAAGCCTCAGTAAAATTATTTTTATCACTTTCATATTTAGCAAGCTCCATTTCTACGAAAGGAGAATAAACCCTAGCTTTAAATTCTATTTGCTTATTATAAAGTTTTTGTAAGATATCATATGCATCAAAACTAAATCCATTATTTAAAAGATAGAAATAATACCTATAATAAAAATCAATGATTACAGGTTGTTCCAAATTTGCATTTATTAAAATAGGGTTATTCTTTGTATTTTGGAAAAATCTCTCTAATAAGAATTGATCGTTTTTTTGTGTAAGAATTAAAAATTTATATAAAAACTCTTGATTTAATATATCTTTATTTCCAACCATGTCAACTTTCTGAGACATCCCATAAGCCTCATCAAATAAACCTAAATTCAAAGCAATTTGTTCTAAATAAAGATATATTTCCGCATCTCTTGAACTATTAAAACTCTCTTTTGCAATAAAATAAGCTTTTTCATGTGGATAATCTACTAAACATTTAAAAAGTTCTCTTGAAACACTTTTTTCCTCTATAAGTATTTGAAAAGTTTTTGGAGTTGTGTAATCAATAACATCTACCAATTCTTTACAACTATCTTTTGCTAAATAGTCTTTTATCATCTGAGCCGTTATAATATCAAATAACTCTTGTATGTTGTCATATCCAAATCTTTTTGCTATGGGGTCTGGTATCTTATCATATATACTTTTGGCTCTTAATATATTTTCATAATCTTTAATATCAGCAAGATTTAAAAGCTCTTGAAGCAAAACTTTTTGTTCCATAGAAAAAGATTCTGGATAACGCTCAGCCAAAACTGAAGGTTCTATTCTTCTTTCACGCATTAAAATCTCATCAAGACTCATTTTGGCTTCCACAGAATACTTACCATCTCTAAAGTCATTATAAATATCTTCAAATAATTCTTTTGCTTTTGATAAATAATTACTATTTATAGTGTACATGTCCATATAAGCGACACCAAGACGAAATTTAAACTCTTCTACTAAAAATGGATTTTTTGTTTGTTCTAAAATAGCTTCTAAAATTTTAGCTGCAAATTCAGCCATACCATTTTCTTGAAGCTTTTTTACTTTTTGTAATGCTTCAAAACTATTATTTACATAATATTGTATGTTGTTCTCAACAACTTGCTTTATTAATTCATGTGCTTTATCTTTTTGATCATTTAAAATAAATACATCAAAAAGTTCATGAGCCACTACCGTAGCTACATCTAAACTCTTTGTTTGGGTTAAAATTTCATAAAGCATTCTAGTACTTTTTTCAAATTCTTTTTTATTGGTGATAATTTTAGATTGATAAATTTTCCCATATGCATTTACTAATGGGTCATCAAAGCTTTTTTCCAACATATCAGCGAAATATTGAGCCTCATCTACTTTATTTATTTTTATCAATAAATCAATAAGAGTCATATAAGCCCTCGGCAAATCATCTTCATGAATTTGAGATGAATTAATAGCTCTTTCAAGATAGATAGCGCCTTCAATAGCAAACCTTCTTGCCTCTTTTTTAAGCATAATCTCACTTCTTAATATCATAATAGGAGACTTTAATATATCTATAGTATTATTTGATTCTAATTCTAAAATCCTATCATAAGCTACATCCACATCACCTTCTTTTAAAATTGTTGCAATTGCATTTAAGTGATCATAACCATCCAATATTTTTTGTTTTTGTGAATGAGAAATTTGTTGTCCAGATATATCAATAAAACTATATGTAAAATTTTTATTAGCATACAATATACATATAGAAAACAATAAACCAAATATTAATCTCATTTTTTACCTTTTTTTAACTCATAAACATAACTAAAAATCTCAGCCATAGCTTTATAAAACTCTTCAGAAATCTCTGTATCCACATCAACTTGAGCATAAATAGCTCGAGCTAAAGGAGGATTTTCTATTATAGGAATATTATGCTCTTTAGCAATTTCCCTAATTCTTAATGCCAAGAAATCAATCCCTTTTGCAACAACCTTTGGTGCTGCATTTTTAGTATTATCATACTGTAAAGCAACTGCATAATGGTTTGGATTAGTTATAACCACATCAGCTTCAGGAACACTTGACATCATTCTTTTCATCGCCATTTTCATCTGAATTTGACGAATCCTAGACTTTACCAAAGGATCCCCTTCCATATTTTTATACTCATCTTTAATCTCTTGTTTACTCATTCTAAGAGACTTCATAAAATAAAAATGGGTAAAATAATAGTCTATTATAGCAAAAATTATAATAATTAGCAAAATTGTAGATAAAAAATATATTAAAAGCTCATGAATTGATTCCAATGTATATCCCAAACTTTTATCCATCATCTGTAAAATATCACTACCAAAAATCATAAACAAAACAACCATGACAATAAAAATTATACTCAATTTAATAGTTAGCTTCAAAGCCTCCAATAACTTTTTAAAACTAAAAACATTTTGCAAACCTTTTATAGGGTCAAGTTTTTCAAATTTTAATTTAATAGGTGTTACAACTAAACCAAACTGAACTAAATTTGAAACAATAGCAAAAAATAAAATAAGAATCAATAATGGTGACATAGCAAACATAATAGACTCAAATGTGTAAGAGATTATATGTAAATATGTTTTTGAATCTATTTCTTGACCAATAAAAGAATAAATATACAACATCATTTTTTGAATTTCTACAAATAAAAACCCAGAAAAGAATAATAAGAATAATGTCCCAAAAAATAAAACTGTAGCCCCTACTATTTCCATAGATTTTGGTACATTGCCATCATTTTTGGCATCATCTATTTTCTTCTGGGTGGGTTCTTCGGTTTTGTCTTCATCATCTGCCATTTATCACATCCCAATCAATAAGTAAACATTTCTATAAAATAATCACGAAATGCATTCACAAAAAAATCTAACCCAAACATCAAAAATAAAAAAATTAAAGCAAATTTTAATTGGAATGTTATAACAAAAGGTGAAAATGCAGGCATAGATTTTGTGCCATATCCATAATAAATATCAAGTATAAACGCAATAAAAAAAAGTGGAAATGCAAACGCAAAAGCAAAGGCAAACATTCTTTTAATCTCTGTAATAGCTATAGCAATACCATCAACACTATAAATATCAAATGTTCCAAGCTCTACCATATTAAAACTAGTTGCAAGCATCAAAATAGTTGTTTCATACATTCCTGTTGTAAAAAATACAAAAATAGCTACTATATAAAGTAATCTACTAACCAAACTTTCTTGTGTTCCTGTAGCTGGATCAAACATATTTGCCATTGATAGTGCTGTAGCATAAGCTACAAAATCACCAATTATTCTAACTGCAGAAAAAAGTACTGTAAAAAATAATGACCCTACAAGACCTAATGTAATTTCACCAACCAAACCATCTAAAAAGGTTGATTGAGTAATGTTTTCATTAATACTAACAATTGGAAATAAAAAAATTGCCAAATAAAATGCAAGTGATACTCTAATAGTTGGACTCACACTAGTATGCCCAAAAATTGGCATAAAGGCTACAAATGCCAAAATTCTTGCAAGTAGCAATAAAAAATTATATAGTGTTGTTTCGTCTAGTAAAGATAGTAGCTCTTGCATAATTTAGACTAAAAATATGTACCATTTTTTTGCTCTTGTGAAGTTGGTATATCTTCAAAAGTTTCTCTATCATTAGTAGTATTATTTTGTTGTTCTTGTTGAGTATTTTCAAAACTACTATTATTACTATTAGACGAACTATCTGAATCTAATTTAAAATCTAATTCAAAAGTATGTTTATCATCAAAAGTTTTACTTAATGCATTTCTTAATTCATTTTGATTTGCCACAACTGATTCTAATGTAGAACTATTTGACATATTCATACTAATACTTAAAGAATTATCACTTCTTTGACTTCTTATCAAAATTGCTATTTGACCAAGATTAGCTGGATTTAAAAAGATTTTAAATGCCGTATGAGGTGGTTTATAGTTTTCATACATAGCTTTTGCTACACTTGACATCATGGAACCAAGTTGTTGTCTTGCCCCAATTATCCTATTTTGTATAGTTAAAACTTCCGCATCACTAATAACAACTTCAACTATTTTTTGTGTAGCATTATTTGTATTAGTTTTTATTTCTTGAGTTGAAACTACTTTTTTACTATCATCTAAAATCTGAGTATCATTCTTCACTAAAATATCTTGTTTTGAAATATTTTTTTCTAAAAATGCTCTATTTACTTGAGAACTTGTATCTTTTTTATTTTCTGTAGTAGCATCACTCATCTCTTGATCTGACACTTTTTGGATGCTTTCTAGATTAAGTCCTAGCATATCAGAACTTTTTTGAACATCAGTTACAGAACTTGCATTTTTTGCAATATCTTTTGCCATTGTGACATTATGCATAGCAGCTATAGAGATATTTTTGGAAACAGAACTTTTATACATATTTTCCATTAAATCACTTTTAACTTGAGTATCTTTTATTTTTACCTCATCAAGCAACATTTCACTTTTCTTCACTTCCACATTTGACAACGGAGTTTCAGCTTTTGATATCTTCAAAGAATCTTCTATTAGTTTATCCAATAAACTATTTTGTGGCTTTGTAGTTGGTTGAGGCTGATTTGCCACTTTTGGCTCTTCTATTTTAATATCTAGTTTTTTGCCTAAATCATCACTATTGAGTTTTACAAATTTCTCACCAGCTAATTGTTTATTAGTTGGTTCAGCAATAGTTTTGTCACCAGAAATAGGCGATGACAAATTTGAATCTGTTACGATTGGAGTAGCCGTAGAAAGTTTAGAATCTAATGGTATTTCAACTTTTGATTTTACTTCTTGATTAGGTTTTATCTGTACTACTTGAGGGATTTGTGCATCAATACTATTATCAGATATTATTGTATCTTGCGTTGATATAACTGGTGTTGTAATTGTTGTAGGTATTGATGTATCTATATTCTTATTTTGAGTTGGTAGATTATTTGAAATTGGATTAATACTTGTTAGCTCATCAAATAAACTACTTTTAGCAACAGTTGACGGAGTAGTAGATACAACACCACTATCTATTGGTTTTTGTTGGATTTTCTCTTCATTACTTATAGATTGTGATACATTGTCAATATTTTCTACTTGAATAACTGGAGTAACAATTGTATTTATATCACCTTTTACTTGTTTTGTATTTGATGATTGTATATCAGTGCTTTGAACTATGATTTTATTGTCATTTAAAATAGTTTCTTTATTGTTTTGAGATACTGAATCTTTTATTGTATTGTCAATCTGTGTAATATTGTTATTTTTAGAATCTATTGTTTCATTACTTGTCACAGGTTTAGTTGTAGATGGTAAATCTATTTTTATTTCTACTTTTGTATCAGTTTCTAATAATGGAGGAATACTTACCTGAATTGATGAAGTATTTGTTGGAGTTGTTTTATTTTCAATATTAGTACTAACTTCTTTTATCTTTGTAGTATCAAGATTTGATTTATTTTGATTTATCTCACCATCTACCTCAACACCTAAATCTGATGAAGAAGTTTTAAGCAATGAGCTATCTGTTTTATTACTAGATATTGTATCTGTAGAGTCTATTTTGTGTATTTTAGATAAAGGAATAGTTATACCTTTATCAATCAAAATTCTTTCTATTTCACTAAGAGGCTTTTGATTTTTGATTTGTTCGTTATCAAGTATAGATGTTGTTCTATATGCTTTAAACTCTCCATCATCTAGTATCTTTGATTCATTTTTTATTTCATGTTTTGATTTTGAAACTACTTCTTCATCAACTAATTGTTTTTTTGGTGATGGTTTGATATTTGTTTCACTCTCAACAGAGAGTTTTTCTGTTTCATTTACTTCAACTACACCTGTAGCTTGACTTATCGTAGATGATTGTTGTGTTGGAGTTTCAATTTTTACTTTTTGAGAATCATTTAAAATTATTGCATTAGAAGATGAGGTAACTGACCCATTTGATGTTTGTGTTGGTTTATTGTCACTATTTTCATTTGTAACTATGTTACTTGGATTATTTACGATTTTTGAATTTGTTGTACTTTGATTTGTTATATCACTATTATTTGTATTAGTAGCTACTGTTTGTTGTTTAACAAGTTCTATCACAGAAGAAGTATTTTTATCACCTTTATTTGTAGAACTATCTTGTGCTGTAGTAGAAGTTTGAACACTTTTTAATAAATTATCAAATAAAGAACTTCCCTCTTTAGAAGTTTGACCTTCACCTTGAGGCTTAGTTGTATTTGTATTTGTTGATAGCAGTGTATCAAATAAAGATAGTTCTTGTGTCATAACTTATCCTTTATTTCTTATGGTTTTAAAATCTCTATAGTTTTATTATCCATAGTTTTATGTGTTTGAAATGCAGCAATATTTGCTTCATAACTTCTCATTGCCTCTATCAAATCTGTCATTTCCACTACAGGGTTGATATCTGGGTATGCAACATAACCTTTTTCATTTGCTTCAGGGTGATGTGGTTCATATCTCATTACAGGATTACCTTTGGACTCTATAACAGTTTTTACGCCAACTCCTCGTAGAGTCAATTCTTCATTATTAAATTTATTATTAGTTGAACCACTTCTTTCTTGCTCTTTCACAAGCATTTCTTGAAATACAACATTTTGTTTTTGATATGGACCACCACCAACAGTATTTGTAGTTTGTGCATTTGCTAAATTGGCACTTACTACATTTATTCTAGCTCTTTGAGCACTCATACCACTTGTTGAAATATTATAACCATCAAAAAAACCCATGATAACTCCTTCTTTTATTTAGGTGTTAGGTTGTAGGTGTTAGGGATTAGAGAAGAAGAAAAAAAGCTCCCATTCTCTACCCTCTACCAACTAACTATTAAATTTGCATTTTAATAATCTCTTTATATGATGCTATTGCTTTGTTCTTAACTTCTAGCGCAAATTTTAAGCTAAGCTCAGCTTCTTCAATTTTTTGAACAGCTTCTTGAAGATTTTTTACATCTCCAGTTGCAATCCCTCTCATAGCTTCGTACCCTTGTACTTGGGTTTTATTTACCTCTTGCAAACTGTTTTTCAACATACTGGCAAATGATTCACCAGCAGGTTCTTGAGCTTTATTAATCCCACCTACAACATTACCTAAACCAAGAGAATTTGATATGCCATCAATCTTAATCATCTTTTAGCCCCTTTTGGGATATTTTTATGTTCATTTGCTGCTGATTCTTTCAATACCAAATCAGCTAGCATCTGCTCTATTTGAGTTGTTTTTGTATAAAATTCAAGTTCAGATTTTTTGTTGTCAAGGTTAAAAAATATTATCACTAAAGATAATATCAAATACGAAAATCCTTTAAGTGCTATCGTAGCTAATACTACACCAATCAACATCTCCATAGGAGTAAAATGACTAGCATTAATTACAAAAAATAAAAGTGTAGCAAAAAAACCTATGGCTACATAAAGCCTTAGTAATCCACTACCAATTACACTTTGAGAAAATCTCTCAACTATCATGACAACATAGTCCTACACCCTTAAATTGTTTAATAAATTATCAACAACCAATCTTAATTCCAAAGTTGTTTGGTCATCACCAAACTCTTTTGAAAACAACTTCCTCAAACGACCAGTTGTCGCAATATTTTGCGACATAGAAACGCTTCCTATATATTTTAGCATAAAATTACTGTTAAGTCTATTTTTTTGAGCCAAATTTTTGATTGACTCAGTAATTGTTGAGCCTGTTTGATAATTTTTGGTATGATTAAATGTCAAGAGTAAAGATTCTTTATAAGTACTTACCATTTTCATCAATGCATAAACATCTGTTAAAGCACTAGGATCTGTTGTAGTAACTGCCAAAATATTAGGGCTAATATCTAAAAATTCTTTTACATATTCATTAAGACCTGCCCCTGTATCTATCAATAAAATGTCAAACTTATCTAGTTCTAATATAGTTTCTACTATTTGTGTAAATACAAAACTACTAGCTTTTGAAGAGTACTCATATCCACTCTTTCCAGCAATTAGTGTAATATTTTTATACTCAGTTTGAGTAAAAACCTCTTCAATATTATCAAATTTACCTTCTATATAATCAAAAAAAGTACGCTCTGGTTTGACATTGAAAAGTACTTGCATATTAGCAAGCCCAATATCGGCATCCAATACTGCCACTTTATACCCAAAATCCCCCAACAGATAAGCAATATTTGCAGTGAATGTAGACTTTCCTACACCGCCTTTTCCTGAAGTTATGGTGACTACTTTGGTTTTAGAGTTTAACTTGCTTTTTGTTGCAAGATTTACCAAATTTTTGGCTTGAGTTGATATCGTATTAAACATCATTATCTCTTGGGTAAGTGTTGATTCATAAAACACTCTATCAAATAGTTTGAATCAGCCACTATTAAATCATCTGGTACATTTTGACCTACACTAAAATAAGTAACAGATTTTTTTGTTTTATGGGCAAAAGATATTAGATTTCCAAAACTTTTTGTTTCATCAAGTTTTGTAAATGTTAGATAATTTATTCCAACTCTTGAATAACTCTTATAAATATCTTGTAAATCTGTTTGCTTGATATTAGCTGGTAAAACTAATGTTTTCTCAATTGATATCTCTTCAAGATGTGTTTGATACTCATTTATCAAATCTATTTTATCAAAATCATATTGACTACTTCCTGCTGTATCAATAAAAATATAATTACAATCTTTCAATCTTATAATAGCCTCTATAAGCTCTTCTGGCTTTTTGACAACCTCCAAAGGCAATCTCATAATAGTAGTATATGCACGAAGTTGCTCAATTGCACCTACTCTAAAAGAATCTAAAGTAATAATACCTACTTTATAGTCCATATCCAACTTATATGCACAACGAGCTGCTAGTTTGGCTATGGTAGTAGTTTTTCCTACACCTGTAGGTCCTACAAACATCACTATCTTTCTTTGATTTTTTCGCAAAGGAACTTCATGTTTTATTGGTATGATTCTTCTAAGAATTAACTTGAAGAAATCTCTTATTTTAGTTGGATGAGCTTTTAGTGTAGGAGGGAGTTGTTGTATCGTTTTTTTCAAAATCGTATAAGTCATCTCAGTATCAAACTCATTTTGTTCAAATAAATTATAAATATCTACAAATTCTATAGGAATAGTCAAATCAAACAGCTGGCTTTTTGGACTCCATAGAGATTTTTGCACATTTAAAATCGTCTCTTGCATTTTCAAAATTTCTGCTTTAAAGTCATAAAATTGAGCAATAAATTCTGTTTGTGTTACATCATTAACTTGAGTTTGTTTCACCATTCTTTGTTTTGGCATTTTTTGATGTTTTTCATACTCTTCCTCAAGAGCAACAACAACTTCATACATATCTTTACCACTTGTTTTTTTATCTGCAATTTTTTTAGTAGATATTACTATAGCATCTTCACCACACTCTTTTTGAGCATTTCTTAAAGCAATTGTAGGAGTTTCACCTAAGAATGAGAGCATATTCATCTATCTCGTCCATCTTTATAAATTTTATGTACACTTCCATCATGTTTTTTTATGGTTATATATTCATCTGTCTCGTGAATAATCTCACCATCTGTTTTGATTTCTAATATTCCAAAATCAAATACTACAGAATTGGACTCATATACTTGTAAATCTTTTTTACAAATAACACTACCAGCTCTTATATATTTTGATGCAAAATATTTATTTGTTTCAATATCATCAATACTAACAAGCTCACAAGTTCTAGGAATTTCAGATGGGTTGATAAAAACAACATTAAAATGTTCTTTTGTTAAAATATCTTTAAAGCTTATGTTACTTTTAGCAGTTAAAACATTTTGTCCATATATGTTTGATATCAATAAAATCAATAAAACAAAAAACTTCATTATGCTTTCACCTCTATTATACTACTTCCATATTCGCATACTATATCATCTACTATTTCTTTATACATTTTTCTAACAGGTTCTACAATAGAACCAAGTCTTGCATTTAATAGATAAAGTTTTTTCAATTCAATTTCCAATTGATCAACACTTGCTCTATATTGATTAATATCTTCATTGTTTTGTATTGCATGGTGGAGAGCTTTGTTTAATTCTACTTTTTTTGATGCTAAATTTTGCATCATTTCAAGCTTATCTTCATTTCTATCTAAAAGTTTTTCATGATTAGCAGCTTTTATATCTTCAATATCTTCCAATATATGACCTTGAAGCTTTAAAGTTTGTTCTAACATATCATTAATTAAATCTGCTACCATTTGTTATCCTTTTTGTATGCTTGATTCGTAAACCATGTGTTGTACGGTAAGTAGTTAAGATATGCCATACTAATCAAAACTTACGACTTTAATTTGTTATTTTCTATTAAAAATCTAAATAACATATCACTAATACCTAAATTACCACCCGTTGATTTTGACATAGCTTCACTATACATACCTTTTACTATATCACTTCCTGCACCTTCACCACCAAGAGTACTTGATTGTAATGATATATCAAGAAGTTGTTGCATAAAAAATGATTCAAAATCATCACATGCTTCTCGTAACTTTTTTGACTCTAAATTTGTTGGTGCTTCAAACTTTGTTATAGTTGAAATTGTATTTAAACTTTCCATATTTTACTCCAATCTATCAAAGAAATTTTCTTGTGCAAAAACATCATTTTGACCTCGTTCTGAAAAAAACCTCATCTCAACTCTTCTATTTTCAGTTGCTATATCACTTTTTGGCTTATAAGAAGCATGAGCTGATACTTTTAGCTGTGCGGGATCAATTCTATTCTTTATAAGCTCTTTTACTACAGAAATAGATCTCAAAGCTGATATATCCCAATTATCTCTTGGAATATCATTACTTTTATACCTACTTCTATCAGTATGCCCTATTATCTCTACACTAAATGTATTTGGCATAGTCCTTATTACTCTTGCTACTTTTGCAATAAAAGCTTTTGCATCCGTATTTGTAAGCTCATATTCATCATCACGGAATAAAAGAGTAGTTGGAATATCCAAAATAAACTCATTTTGACTTTTAACAATCTCGATCTGTTCACTTTGCATTTGAGATACTTCATTCATCTGCTTTACAACCTCTTCAACTTCTTCAGCAGCTTCATTCATCTGAGATGACTGACTATCTTCAGGGTCTTGTTGGCTATCTTCTCCTTGACTTTGATTTAGCTCTTCACTTTGATCATCTAAATTAGTAGTTTTATCCAAAAAACCCATAGCTTTCTTCATAATTGTGAAGTACTCTTCAACTTTTTTCTTATCCATTACTGCCATAGAAAGTAATAGAATAAAAAATACAAGTAAAAGTGACATCAAATCACCAAATTGTACAAGCCATCCTGGAAGACATTTTGGACAATCTGGGCATTTTCCTTTTGCCATTATTCAGCCTCAGGCACTAAAATAGCATTTAGCTTCATCTTAATGTTACCTATAGATTCTTCTGCTGCAATCATAGTAGAACCTAGAATTATTATCTCACAAGAATTTACTTCAACTTTATGTTTTTGTGTTAACTTATTCTCAAAGATACCTGCGAATAATGTCCCTGTTAATGCCCCATATAATGTAGTTAATAAGGCAACTGCCATTGCAGGACCTACAGCTGCAGGGTCACTTAAGTTTGCAAGCATAGCAACAAGACCAACCAATGTTCCTGCCATACCCATAGCACCTGCTGTTCCTCCAATATTACTTAATATTTGATGGATAGCACCATGTCTTTTATCCATATGTTCCAGTTTTGTCTCAAGCAAAGGTTGCAATAAATCAGGCTTAGTACCATCTACAAGAAGTTGAAAAGCCTCTTTAAAAAATGGATTTGTTTCAGCTAAGACTTTTTGTTCAATACTCATCACACCATGTTTTTTGATTTCTGTTGCATAAAATATGATTTTTTCTATAAGCTCTGGAACTGGTTCTGATTTATTTTCATTAAAAGCAATTTTTAAAGCTTTACCAAATCTTTTTAAATCATTTGCTTCAAATTGCCCTACAGTAACAAGTGCAGTACCACCAAAAACTATAAAAACAGATGGTATATCAATATATGGACCAAAACCAACCCCACCAAGAATAATGGCTATTGCTATAATAACCCAAGCACCAGCAAATCCAATAACGGTCGTTTTATCCATGCTTATGCCATACCTATTTTTTTGAATTTAGTTTTCATATCACCAATATACTTCACTTTTAAACCAAATTTACCCTCCACAACAACAGCTTCACCTTCACCAACTTTGACACCATTTACCAAAATATCTAAAGGCTCATTTACCATTTGCTCAAGTTCAATAATTTCTCCAACATCCCATCGTAAGATGTCTTTTAGCAATAAAACTTTAGTACCAAGTCTAACACTTAATTTTAACTTGATATCAAATAAAAGTTTTAAGTTTGTAATAGAATGTTCATCTAGTAAAGATGATAGCTCTGAATTTTGTATATTTGTTCCTGTATTTAATGTAGCTGTAGCAGACTGTGTTTTTGGATGTTCTTGAGCAACAGATACAACACCACTAATAGAACCAATATATGGCTTTATAATATCATCAAAAGAAATATATAAATCCAAACCTTCACCTTCTAAATCAAGGTTTATTTTATATATATTATCAAATGTTTTAATTTTATCCAAATCAGCTATCGATACACTAGATACTTCAGTTTTAACTTTTCCTAAATCTTCAAAATCTTGTGCATTTATTGAAGTTGCCATACTTCCGCAAACATTTGATATTATCTCTTTAATAGCATCACTTGTTTCATCATCAAGACTCTCTTTAAGGTCGCCCATACCTCCAAGCATAAGGTATTCAAACTTTACACCAGCAGTTGTAGGAATAATAAAATTCCAACTAGATGTAATATTTTTAAACTCTAATTTTGTTTCGACAAGAACAGATTGTTCTATACTACCACTTGATTTATCAAAAGCAACTATATCTTTAATTGTGGCCTTTTTTGACAATAACTGTTCTATGGTATTTGAGAGTTCACTTTTTAATATATTAGTTAAATCAGCTGCCAAGTAACCAACCTTTTAGTAAATTTCGAATTTGTTCCATTGTACTCAAGACTTATCAATATCCATAGCTTTAAGTAAACTAGCTTTTAACTTCATCATATCATCAGTTGGATATTTATTCTCTATCCCGCCTCTTTTAACCTTTACAAAAAAATCTTTTGTCTCTTTGTTATATCCAAAACTTACATTATCCAACATTACTTCATTTTGTGTATTAGCTTCTTTTGAAAGAACTTTTTTATGTTGTTCATTTGGGTCAATTTTTTGACTATTATCAGTTTCCTGTACCTTTTGTGCTTTGCTAACTGCGTTTACTTTTGCATTATCAATCTCTGCGACTCTACCTAGTTCCATATATAGCCTCCTATTAACGGTTTGAATAAATCAAACATAAAGTAACCAACCCTAAATCGGGAAATGTATTTCCCTTGGCCTAGCTAAGAGAAATTTGGTAAATTATACCACAGTTAAGGTAAAAAGTAAAAGGTAAAAAGTAAAAAAAATATTAAAGTTATATTTTATTTACTGTTTTTCTAAGAATTTATCAAAACCAACTAATTCAAAATCAATTAAAGCATCTTCATAAGGAGCTTTAAAATATTGATTTATACTTGATAATTTTAGTTCGTTTATTAGCAAAACTCCTGTCAAATAATCAGCTCCATTGTCTTTTAGTAAACCTTTTATAAGCGAAATTGTCAAAATCGCTTCATTTGGCATTCCAGCTTGTAAATATGCTGCGACTTGCAAATACAAAGTAAACTTATCTTCCATATTATAATTTACCTGTAAATTTTCCAAAATATCAAGGGCTACTTTTGGATCACCAATATGAATCTCTTTTAATGCTTGAGTTCTTAAATATGTTGGGCTTTTATCTCCATATATCTCAAAATTTGCAAAAGAAATCATCCCTACACTTTTAAGCATATCCATATAAAAATCAGTTATAAGTAATGGACCTTGTAAAAAATTATTATTAAATTTCAGAGGTATCTTATCTTGCAATCTTGAAAAATATTGAAAATCATTTTCCTCACTTTTTTTCAATGAAATACTTAGTAAATATACTAGTGGATCTTTTGTATGTTCTTTTAATAATCTACTGTTCTTTGGAATTCCTTTTTCTTCTTGCATACTTTGCAAAAATTCTAATGATTTCACAAAAATGGTATCCCCAAAAGCTGGGTCTCTTTCCATAATCTTAACTTGTAAGTTTGGATTAGCACCTAGTTTATAAAGCATTTGTCCAAAATAGTTATATAGACCATTCCCACTCAACATATTTGCTTCAATATATTTTTTCTCTTTGATATTAAGGCTTATTCTTTTTGCACTTATTAATGTCATTGCTGCATACATTTTATTACCTGGATTGAGCATATATGCACGGGAGAAATTTTTGTAAGCATTATGAAAATCAAAAGTTTGTGCATAAGCAAGTCCAAGATTATAAAATTCATATGATTTAGAGTTTGTTTTAATAAGCTTTGATAATTCATTAACCCTAATCACTGGGTCTTTTTTTATATTCTCAAGTAATGCAAGATTATATTCCATCATACTATCAAGCCTATTCAAACTTTGTTTGGATTTATAAATAAAGCCTTTTGCTGTATCAAAAATAATCTCTTGAGTATCAGAAAAAATAAAAGGTGCAAAATAAAACAAAAAATCAGTTACTCTGGTCTCGTCAAAATTTGTAACTCTTTGTAAATATGTAAGATTCGAATATTTTTGTTTATTAAAACTTATGATAAGAGGAAGTTCAAAATGTGCTTTAAACCTTTCTTTATCTTTTTCTATAGCAGTCAAATGTTCTAAAAGCTTCTCTAAACTATTAGTTTTAAGATCATGATAAACCATCAACCATAAAATTCTTTGTTTTAACTCTGGGTTTAGTGTTTTATTATTGGCTCTTTCAAGATACAAATTTGCCTGTGCAAAGTCTTGAACTTTCAAATATAATAAAGCTTTTTTAAAATCATACTCATATTCCATACTATCAAGTACAACTAATGCTTGATGATATTCTTTTAAAAGTATCAAAGTATCAACCAAAAGAGCTTTTGTTTGTTCATTTAAAGTATTTGCTCTTTTTGATGTAGCCATAATTGCTTCTAAATATTTATCATCATTTGTTAATTGATAGAGATAATAGCTAGCACTCATATACGCATATGACTCATCATATACATTTTGTGGATTATTAAATATTAATTCAAAATATTCTTTTGCATCGTCAAATCTTTCCAATCCATAATAAGCTATTGCAATATTTAAATATGATGGTATTTCTAAAATTGATATACTCTTTTCAAAGCTTTGTATCGCTTCAATGTATTTTTTTTGTTCCATCAATAATACTGCTTTATTAAACTCTAACTGCATACCCAGTTTATCTTGAGAATCTTTTAAGTTTTTATAATCAAATAAAATATTTGGTTGAGAGTTTAGTACAGATGTACTATTTGAAAAAAGTGAAGTTACAAAAAAACAAATAATTAAAATTCTTATCATCTTATACCATAGTATTTACTTGAGCATATAACTCATCTACTTTGTTTTGTAAACTAGTAACTTTATGTTTTAGCTCAGTATTTTCAAGACGAAGTTTTTGCAAATCTTCTCGTGCCACATGTAAATTATGATGACTATCTTCCAAAGATTGCACAGAACCTTTGACTTGTTTTTCACTTTTGTTTATAAGGTCTTGTATTTTGATATTTTGTTCTTGAAGCATATCTTTTTCTTCATTTACTTTTTTGTACAAAGATACATATACATTTTTACTAGCAAAAAAATAAAGTGCAAGTACACCTAGAACGATAGTTAGTAAAAAACTTTCCAAATAAAAACCCTTTTAAATTAATAATTAACAACTAATAATTAATAACTATGGTATCGCTAAAGCGATATCTAAAACTGTTACGAAGCAACACATAAGTTGTTAGTTGTTAATTATTAGTTATTCATTTTAAAACTGCTTGGAAATTCCAAGCAGTTTTAATTATCTTTTCAGATTAATCAATGTATTTAGCAACTCATCACTTGTTGTAATACTTTTTGCATTAGCTTCAAAAGCTCTTTGGAAAACCATTAGATTTACCAGTGACTCTGACAAGTCAGCAGTTGAAAGCTCTAGTGTTCTAGCTTCAATTTTAGCAGTTTTGTCATTGTTTACATTGAATATCGGCTCACCTGATTCATTTGATTTTCTCACCAAGTTATCACCAATAGGTATTAGTCCTCGTTCATTATTAAATAACGCAACAGCAACTTGACCAATAGCATATTCAGCACCATCTTGCATCATAGTAATAAGACCAGAACTGTCAACATTAAACTCACCAAATGCACTATCAGAGATATTTAATACATCAAGACGAAGTTGTAATCCACCTTGTGAAGCTGTTTGGTCAATTGTATTTATCATTTGTATAAATTCTGCCCCAGCTCCTGTAAATCCACTATATGATGAATTTTTTTCTCTAGTAGCAGGTATAGAACCACTTGTCGTTTCAACAGATTCACCAAATGTAATACCAGCACTAGTTGCTGAGTCAATATTCGCTACATTGCCCATATCATTTGCATAAGTTACCGTTAGTGTTGTTCCGCCCCCGGTAATACTTAATATTTGTTTTGCTGCATTATCAACATCACCATTCCATGCAGCAATAATAGCAGCTGAATCAGCAAGAATATTTGTAACGGTATCAGCAGCTGTATCAAGAGCTGCTGAGCCTGCCACAACTGAACCTAAAAAGCTAACTGCACCAGTTGCTGTACCAGTTACTTCCACAGTTTGAACTTCACTAACAGCATTTGTTTGTGCTAATGTACCATTAATTTTATAACCAGCTAATTCATCTTTTGCTTGAATAACTAAAGCACCATTTACATTCTTTGCTTCTACATAATTCGCCAAATATGCCCCTGCACCAACATTACCATTTATCGCTGTAACTATATCATCTACTGTCGTAGCAGCAGTAATAGTAAGCGGAATAGCAGGAACATCTATATTTGTTTTTAACTCTGGACTATAAATACTCAATTGATAAGTAAAGTTTGTTGCTGTATCCAAAACTTCATCACTATCTAAATCAGCCCCAAGGTCAGATAATGTATATACATCTTTTTGCATACCACTTACAGCTTTCAAAAGCGCTTCTTGAGCACTTTTAACTGCACCAAATCCAGTTCCTGCAATTGCATCTACACCTTGACTTGTTACAACACTTCCAACAGAAGTTGTTACTCCTGAGCTTTCAGCTACTTCACCAAGTGTAAAGAGTTTTCCTGGTATTAGTGATTCTATTTTAAGATATCCTGGATTTGTTGCTAATTCATCAGTAGTTTCAGTCAAGTTTGGTGGTGTTCCAGCCGCAGTATATGCTACAAATCCTGGAATTGCAGATATTTGATCAGCAAGTTTTTTCAAAGTTGCCATTCTATTCTCATCATCTGTTTTTGCGGCATCATATTCAAAACTTTGAGAATATTTAGTACCATTTAAATACACATACATCTGATCACCCTCCGCACTTGCAGTATCCATTGGATATTTTACATAGCTAATTTGTGCTTGTGATGGTGATGAAGTAGCCGCTGGATTTGACTGATAGGCTGTAAGTTTTAGATTGTAGTCACTTATCAAAGTCTCTACATCTATGATTTTAGCCGATTTTGTTTTAAGCCCTGCACCACTAAATACTGTAGTACTATCAGCAACTGCAACTTGATTATAATCTGTCATTTTTGCTGTAATAGTTTCTACTTTATTGTTGTGTCTTATTATTTTTGAAGCACCTAGCTTAATATAATCATTTGTAAATGAAGTTACATTGGGATTTGTTGATTTTACATCCACATCAGCATCAACATCTCTCATCGCCCATCCTTGGACTTTGTTTCCTGCTGCGTCTTGTAGTGAGCCATCTTCACCCATACGGAAGTTTCCAGCCCTTGTATAAAAAGTCTCACTAGCTCCACTACTTCTAGTATTTGCTACAGCAAAAAATCCACTACCACTTAGTGCCATGTCAAAGCTTACTCCAGTAACTTTTAAGTTACCTTGAACATAAAGCTTTTCTGCATCAAGTACTTTTGAACCTTTTCCTATTTTATCTTGATACATCTGATCTGCAAAAGAGATTCTAGATGCTTTATATCCTACTGTATTAACATTGGCAATATTAGTTGCTTCATTATCCAAAGCTTTTTGGTGTGAAGACAACCCCGAAATTCCTGTCCATAGTGCGCCAATCATTTTAAATCCTTTGTATTTAAGGTAAAAGGTAAAAGGTAAAAGGTAAAACTACCCTAGCCTTTACCGTCTGAACAAACAATGTTCATAATTTAACTCTAAACTTAGAGCTAAACTAAAAACATACCAAGCAAAAGGTATCTCTACCCTCTACTCTCTACAAACTACCACCTATTTCTTAAGCTGTATAGCAATATTCAAAAACTCATCACTTGTAGTAATACTTTTTGAATTAGCCTCAAATGCTCTTTGATATACCATCAAGTTCGTCAAGCTACTTCCAAGCTCTGCATTACTCATTTCCAAGATACTACCTTCCACTTTATTTAACTCTCCAGCATAAATAGGGTCACCACTAGCAAATGTTTTTCCAAATAAGTTATCTCCTAATGGCTTTAGGCTATTTGTATCATTAAAATAAGCTGTACTAACTTTACCTACTACAAAGGAATGATCCCCTTGATTCATCAGAACCACTCCATTGACAACTTCTGGTGTTCCAAAACCATTATCACTAAAACCTAAATTATCAAGTTTTAATTGTATTGGATTCACATTTAAAGTGGATGCTCCTGTTAAATCTAATCCATTAGTAAGTTCCAAGAACTCTGCACCTGCTCTCTCTACTGCTATTTGTAAAGCAGTTCTTGCACTATCAACTGCTCCTTGCCCACTTCCCTTTACTGCATCAACTGTTACCACATTATAAGGTTCTTCATTAATTAATGGACTCCCTACTATTGTTTTTTGACCAGGGATTAATGACTCTATAGTCAATAATCCATTTGTATCTACACTACTAGTCAACCCTTTTGTAGCTGATATTTGATCTGAAAACTTCTTCATAGTAGTTTGTGCGTCTGTATCAAAAGCTTGTCTAAATACAGCATTACCTATAAAAATCTCTACAAAATCACCTTCATTAGCAAGCCTTGTATTAAAATCACTAAAATCAACTGTGCTTTGTTGTGTAGTACTTGTAATACTTGTTCCTATTGTTGCAGAAAGTTCAGATAACCTTTGTCTATAATCAGCTGAAAGTGCTTCAATATCTGCAATCTTAGCACCTGCAGTTTTATATCCTGCTCCACTCATCGTAGTATAATCATCAAGATTTACTGGCAATGATGCACTTGACACATAATCCGTAGACCTAGCATTTATTGTAAATACTTGATCTTGATTGATAACCACTTGAGAACCAAGATATTTGTCATACATGGAAGAAAACTGTTGTGCACTTGGATTTGTTGCATTTACGGTAGCTGCACTTGTAGCAAAGCCCATTACATTCAGTCCACTTGAAGTTTGAAGCCCACCATCAGTACCCATTCTAAAATCACCCGCTCTAGTATAATAAACCTCTGGTTTATCACCTTGAACCATGAAAAAACCCTTACCATCTATTGCCATATCATAAGGATTGCCGGTCAGTTTAAGATTACCTTGTGTAAAGTCTTTTTGAACAGATTGTAAAACAGACCCTTTCCCAACACCATTTTGATACATCATATCCGCAAATGTCACACTATCACTTTTATATCCAGCAGTATTTACATTTGAAATATTATTTGATTCACTATTGAGTGCTTGTTGAAAAGCATTTAATCCAGAAATCCCGTTGTATAATGCACCTATCATGGTAAATCCTTAATTAATCTTTGTGACACTATTAAAGTTTATTAATTGTTTTTCTTCCGACATTATAAACTCTGAAGTTTCATCATCATATCCAACAACCTCATAAGCATGAAGCATAATATCTCCATCAACAGATTCAACAGCACCAATAAAGTACTCTTTATAAGCACCAGTATCACCATACTCACCATTTTCAACTATTGAACCAATTAAATTTGCTGATTGTGCCAATGCACTTTGGGCAAATGATTGTTGTAACGCTTTCATAGTTTCAATAGTTTGCAAGTTTGTCTCAATTGCACTCATTTGCATTTGAGATTGAAGCATATTTGCTGAATCCATCGGTTTTGTAGGATCTTGCATTTGAAGTTCTGTTAGCATAAGCTTTAAGAAATCATCATTTGTCAATTTATCATTTGATATAGCCGCTGTGTAAGAATTACCATATGCATCAGCCTTTGTTGAAGTTTGAACATTATCTACTGCCATTTTTTGCTCCTTAATTAAGACCTTCGTCAAAAAAATATCTAACAACATTATCAGAATCCATAGCATCTTGAACACGAACTGCTAATTTTTCATCCATCACAATAATATCGCCAGTGCCGATTATTCTTTTGTTGACATAAATATCACCGCCAGCTCCTGCTGTTTTGTCAAGTGATACAATATCTCCTTCGCTTAAATCCAAAAACTCTTTCATACTAATATGGCAAGCTCCAAGCATAACATCAACAACAATCTCAGTATCTACCAAGACATCATAATCTCTTTCGCTTATATCCATAAAGTACCTTTCACAATTTTTTGAACAAATAAACTTTTATTTGCATTAATTATATCATAAAAGTAATAAGTTTGAATACTAATTATTGTCTTTTTTATAAAGTTAAACTAAGATTAAGAAAGATTTATTTATTTCTAAATGAAATATTAAAGATTACATTAGTGTATCAAGAGACTCTGTCATAGAAGCTATTTTTGCCTCTATATTTCCATCAAAATTACCAAGATCACTAGCAATTACAACTCCACCTGCTGTAACATTTGGATCTTCATTTAGTATAATAAAAGGTTGTAATTGCAAGTCATTTTTTAGTACTACATAGTCTTTTGGATTTAAGTGAATTGTAATTTTTGAAGCAGATTTAATTTTTGCGAGAATATTTGTAATAGTCTCTTTTGCTATTTTGGAAGAGTTTTCACCAACTTCAATAGAAATAATTTTTTTAGCTATAGATATAGAAGTTTTTAATATTTTTGATTCAAGAGCAAATGTAGCTTGTTCAAAAAAAGATGCATATTGCTTCAACTCTTTTATTGCATTTATTACTTGTTTATCAAGCTCTCTTGAACCAACTCCATGTGATTCTATATTTTCAATTTTTGTTTTTATAAATGTAAGTTCTTCTAATATTTTCGATATATCAACGCTATGAGACATATTGGTATTAGCATCATTATGAGATTGAAGAACAACATTTGGAGATTTTTGTAACTGTGATAAATCTTCCTTATTCACTCCACCAACAAAAGCACCAAGTTGATATGCACTCACACCAGTTTCTTGCTGTTTTACTATTTTTGCTCCAGTTGTTACATTATTAATAGCCATTATTCTTCCATTCCTCTATCAATTACACCATCTTCAATAAGTTTTTGGGCAACATCAAGCATTTTTCTTTGTGCTATTTCTATATCTTTAATTTTAACTTTTGTTAACATTTCAGACTCTTCCAAAAATCTATCTTTTGCTCTTTGGCTAAGTGCTGAAGTAATTTTATCTATATCTTCAGGTGCTGCATTTTTCATAGCAATTGCAACATCTGCCATATCTACATTTTGTAGTATTTTTTGAACATATTCTGTGTCAAGTCTAACCAAATCTTCAAAAACAAACATATTTTCTTTGATTCTCTGAGAAAGTGCACTATCAACACCTTCTATATTTTTCAAAATATCCTGAGCTTTTGGACCTAGACGATTAAGCATATCTGCAACTACCTTTACCCCACCAACATCTACAATAGAAGACAATAAAGATTCTAGTTTCTTCTCTAGTACCACGGACATTGTTCGTACAACATCAGGTGAGACATCTTTAATAGTAGCCATTTGCATAGTAACTTTCACCTTAATATCTTCATCAAGTTGACTCAAAACATCTGCAGCTTTTGGAGCTTCCATATGGGACAATATTACAGCTATTGTTTGAGGAGATTCATCTTTTATGAAATCTGCTAGTTGCTTAGGATTGATTGCATTTAAGTATGTAAAAGATTGTGATGCCATATGTAACTTAGATAGTTTTGCCAAAATCCTTTCAGCTTCTTCTTTGCCCAAAGTTTTATATAAAATATCTTTAGCATAATCAAATCCACCAGAATTTATAAACCCACTAGATCTTGCTAGTACATGAAATTCATTTAAAATTGCTAGTGATACTTCTTTATCAACTGTTCTAATAGTTGAAATTGCGGTAGAAATTCTTTCAACAGTATCCTTAGGAAGATGTTGAAATATTTTAATAGTAGCTTCTTCGCCTATAAGGACACAAAAATTTGCAACCTTTTCTAGCATAGACATACCTCTTAGTGCATCTTTATCTTCAGCCATTATCTACCTTTCATTTTAGAGCCACCACCATCAGCTTCATTTAAAAGTAATGATATCATATTTGCTATATCTTGAGGTTTTGTATGAATTTGTTTATCCAAATCTTCAATTAATACTTCATATTTTGCAGCTGATTCTTCATCTAAGCCTTGTAAATTATTCATAATTTGACTTTTAACTTTTGCTTTTAGCCTATTGTGTGCACTATTTTGATCAAACTCTTCTTCAAAACTATAATCTTCATTGAAATTATTTTGTACATTTCGACCCTGATGAGTACTTAATCCACCAACTTTTGAATCACCAAGAACTATAATTTCATGATTGGCAATAAACTTTTTATAAAATACAAAAAGAATTATTGCCGCAATTAAATATTGTATATACTCACCAAATTCTTGAAGTATAATCTTTACTTTTGTCATAGTATCTACACCACTACCAGAATCAACTTCAGCATTTCCATCACCTGAACCATCTGCCACACCAGCATTAGCAACAATAAATCTAAAATCTTTTACAGATACATTGTCACCTCTTTTGTCATTAAAGCCTATTGCATCTTGTACAATTGATTGCATAGATTGTGTAAACTCATCTTTATTCACATTTTCATCTAAAATAGCCGAATCAAAAGTTACTGCTGCATTAATTCTACTCAATGTTCCAAATCCATTATCTTTTTTACTAACAATTCTTTTAGTAATTTCAAAATTTGTTGTAGTTTGTGCCTCTTCTGAAGAACTTTTAACTGCCATAGAATTCGCATCATTATTTGGGTCTTGGATATTACTTTCTACTCCAGGAACTCCGCCTGCTGTTGGGTCTCTTCCTTGTGTTTGGCTTATAATCTCATTTGTTTGTTGACTTCTTATAGTACCTTCTGGGTCATATATCTCTTCATGACTTTCAAACTTTGTATAATCAATTTCAACACTAACTCTTGCAACTACTCTACCCACACCAACAAAAGGCTCAAGCAATGAGATGATTTTTTCTTCATAATCTTTTTCTACTTTTTTCTTATAATCAGATTGTGTTTTAAACAACTGTCCTTCTGTCTCTTCTGCTGATTTTTCTAATAACTCACCTTCTTGATCTATTAAATTAATATTTTCAGGCTCTAGGTCACTAACAGCTGAGGCAATGAAATTTTTGATACCCTCTATTTGCTTTTTTGTTAAAAACACTCCACTTCTCAATGTCAAAACAGCAGAAGCACTAGGTAGTGATTTTTGTTGGGTGAATATTGTCTCTTTTGGGAATGCAATTTTTACATTTGCTCTTATAACACCATTTAATGACTCTAAAGAACGACCAAGTTCCCCTTCTAATGCTCTTAAATATTTTACTTTATTTTCAAAATTTGTAGTTCCAAGTGAAGATTTTTCAAATATCTCCCAACCTGAATGTGTACTTGAACTTGAATCACTTGTAATAAGTTTTATTTTTGCAATATTAATAAAGTCTTTATTGGTTTTGATAGTTAAATCATTACCACTTCCAACAATAGCAAAAGGTATTCCAGCAGATTCTAACTCACTACTTGCTAACATTACTTGACTTTTTGTTAAACTAGTAGCAACAGTATATGTTAGTTTTTCACCTTCAGCTTTGAAGCTTGAATATATCAAAAGTCCAATAAGAAACATAAATAATACTGAAAAACCTCCAACAACTACTGCTCTTTGTGCACCGTTTAAATTATTGATAAACTTTAAAAGTTGATCCATTAATTTTTACCTGATGAATCTATAACTGATTTAAACAATAGTGAATCCTTTTTAATTGCTGCTTGTAATGCTTGAAACATCATATTATTTTTTGCCATTTCTGCCATTTCTCTATCTAAACTCACATTATTACCATCATTTTGAACTTGTAAGTTTTCTACTTCATAAATATTTTGTTTTGCTAATATATTATTACTTTGAGGTATGATATGATTTGGATTAGTGACATTCAAAGATAACTTATTTTTATTACTAGCTTTACTAAGTTCATCTGCAAACTCTACATCTTTAGTTTTATATCCAGGTGTATCACGATTTGCAATATTACTTGATATTATATTTTGCCTATCGGCTCTATAACTTAAGTTTTTAAATAGTTGGTCTGTTATTGTACTAGCTTGCATGTATTACTCACTTTTCTTATGATGGTCTTCCAACTTTATCAACTAAGCTTTCACTCAATTGACTCATCCCCTCAATCACCTTTTGTGCTTGTCCTAATCTTCTATGTGCATCAATCAAAGCTATCATAGAAGTTACACCATTTACATTTGATTTTTCTAATGCACCTTGAATCACAATTCCTTCGTTAACTACAATATTATCTGCTAAAAACTCATCTTTAATAGTATAGTTGTTATCACCCATTTTTTCTAAATTTGTATAATTTGTTTTTACAAGACCCAATTGTAATGCAACATTCTCTTCTTCAGCCATAATTGGCTCATTCTGAGCATTTAAAACTTCGAAACCATTTTTTGATACTACTCTATCTTCTAAAATATGAAATGTCCCATCACGAGTTAGAACTATATCACCATTTGAATCCCTTAGTTTAAAAAAAGTATCATTTTCCTTCAAAGCAAAATCTAGCGTATTTCCAGTTTGTGTTATTGGACCAGTTCGTTCATCTATATAATTACCATTTATTTTTGGCATAGTATTAGTAATAGAATCTATTGTTGTAGGAGTAAATCCTTTTTCTTGTGCTTCTTTTAGATAATTATTAAAAGTTCCTTCAGTCACACCCTCTTGTTTAAATCCAGTTGTATTTTGGTTGGCAAGATTATGTGATATTTTATCAACACGATTAAACTGATTTATCATTGATGCGGCTAACTGATGGACGGCTTTATTCATAATCTAATCCTTTGTCTTTATTGTTTGTTAAACTCAGCTATCAAAGCTTCTAGGTCATCACCACCAACAAGGTCTGAATTCTCATCACCATGAATATGTTTTGCAACTGCTACTTCTTTATGGCTACCATCATCTTCAAATAAATTATTTAAGTATCCAGAAAGTTTTCTAATAACAGCCATTACTCGTTCAATTTTTTGTCTATTAATATCATGAAACTGCATAAGTTCCATTGCCTCAAAAAGTTGCATATTTTCAGCATCTACTCTTGAATTGATAATTTTAACACTATTTTTAAGTTCTAATGCTGATTGATGATTAGCATCAAAAACAGCTATATTTGGGAACTTATTTGATAGTGCTTGCATCAAAGCTATTTGTTTATTCAAGAACTCATCAAGTTTTTTTGACTCTTGTTGAATAACATTATTTTCATCCAAAATAAAACTCAAAACATCAAAGATTTTTGAAGCTTTTTCTTCACTATCATTTGCAACTTCACTAAGTTGGTTTAAAGGTTTATGATCTTTTGCAGCGGGGTATGGGAAAATCCCTTCTTCTACTTTTTTGGATGCCCAACTACTACCTATTTCCTCAATCTCTTTGTGATTATCTTGAACAGTTTTTGCTGTCTGTGCTTGTTTCTTTGGTTGCTCCACAACTTTTACTGGTGTAGGAGTCTCAGTAATACCACCAATTGATGCCAACATTGCTTCAATATCATCATCGTTTATTGTAGTATTACTATCATCTTCAGCTATCGTGGGTTCTTCTGCCACATCATCTGCTGTAACATTATTTTGACTAATTAGGCTTTCAATATCATCCTCAGATAAAACCTCAGATGGTACTTCTTGCATATTGTCTTCTGGTGTATCATCAACTACTGGTTCCTCATCATCAGAATCCCCAGCATCCAACTCAATTCCATTCATTAAGGCTTCTATTTCTTCTTGACTCATACTCATAATAAGACCTTTAAACTTTTAACAGTTGTTAATTTATTTTTTCATTACACCGTCTAGTTTTTCTTTTAGAATTTCAGCACTAAAAGGTTTAACTATATAATTATTTACACCAGCTTTTAAAGCAGTAACAACTTCAGCTTTACCACCTTCAGTAGTAATCATAATAATTGGTATTTTAGTATGAGTACCTTCTTTTCTTATCTTCTGTACCAATTCTAAACCATTCATATTTGGCATATTCCAATCTGTTAGAACAATATCATAAGTACCTTCAGTAAGTAACTTCCAAGCTTTTACTCCGTCTTCTGCTTCATCAAAGTCGCTTTTGCTAAACCCGAGTTGCATTACAACATTACCTATGATTCTTCTCATTGTAGAACTATCATCAACTATTAAAATTTTCATAAAACTACCTTTGATTTTTTTAAAACTTTGAGCTTATTATAATAAAAAGCATTTGAATATATCCTTAAGCTATAATAATATTTATAAAAAATATATAAAATCTATCAAACAGCCAAATTAAAATTTTGGTTCCAAACTTAAACTTATCAATCTCTTTTTTGAAATTAACCCAATTTTAACATTTATTTGAATATAATAATACAAATGATATCTTTCAAGGGGTTCACATGATACGAGGACTTTATACAGCAGCTTCTGGAATGCTTGCCCAGCAAACTCAAATTGATGTTACATCAAATAATATCTCAAATGTTAATACCACAGGATTCAAAAAAGATCGTGCAGAATTCCAAGATCTTATGTACGAATCACTAAATTACACTGGTGGTGCTACATCTGATATAAGCACAAATCCTACAGGTATTGATGTAGGGATGGGTGTTAGAGTTTCTGGTATTCAAAAAGCTTTTTTACAAGGTAATCTAAAACAAACTGGAAATGACCTTGATATTGCCATAGAAGGTAAAGGGTTTTTTCAAATTACTCTTCCAAATGGTGAAGCGGCATATACAAGAAATGGCTCTTTTAAAGTAGATGATGAAGGTGGTATAGTAAATGGTCAAGGTTTTAGACTTGAACCTGAAATTGTAATACCAGAGACACTTACAAATTTGTCAATTGCACAAGACGGCACAGTTTCAGCTATGAATCCTACAACTGGTGCTACTGAAGTTTTGGGGCAAATTACAATTATAGATTTTATAAATCCAGCAGGTCTTACTCCTTATGGTGATACCTTATTTATAGAAAGTGAAGCTTCTGGTGCTCCTATTGAAGGAATTCCTACTGTTGACGCTTTTGGAAGTCTTCGTCAAGGTATGATTGAGTCTTCAAATGTTGCACTAGTTACTGAAATGGTTGACTTAATAACTGCTCAGCGTGCTTATGAGGCAAACTCAAAAGCAATAACAACAACTGATGATATGCTAGATATCGTAAATAGATTGAAAAGATAAAAATAGGTAAATAATGAACCTAGAAGAGTTAAAAAAACGAAGAGAAGAAAATTTTTTAAGACATAAGAAGAAAAAGAGGGAGTATTATCTCAAGAAGAAAGTACAGCTTGAAGATATGAATTCCCCTGATGCAAAAACTCCAGTTGACTATGATAAAGAATTAAATAATCTAAGTATTGAAGATTTTGCGCTTAAAATAAAGGAAATTGCTAGAAAGCAAAAATCACATGTTGACGATAGAAAAGAGATAATAGTTGCAAAAATCAAAGAGTATAGAAGTAAAAAACAAAAATACTATGAAAATAATAAGAATAAACGCTTAGAATATGATAAAATATATCGTGAAAAAAAGAAAGAAGAATTAAAAGACTATAGGAAAGAATATTACAATAAAAATAGAGAAAAAATTTTAGCTAAACAAAAAGCTAAAAGAGAAGCTCTAAAAACCAATTAAAAGAGTTAATAGTGGCAACAGATGAAGAAGTAAAGCAAAATCAAAATCCTGAAGAAGAACAAGATATTGCCAATATGAATTCAGACCCATTAGAAAGTGGTCAAATAAATGCCTCTACTACTCAGCTACAAAACGATACAGATGACAAACTTTCAGAAGATATTCAAGATGAAAATTTAGATGATACTACACAAAAAAAGGCAAAATCAATCAATAAAATCCTTTTTATTGCCATTGGTGCTTTGGTATCTATAATTCTCATAATAATGATTTTATTTTTTATAGGTGTTTTTGATCCAAAAGTAGAGGCACCCCCACCAGTAGATCCAAATGACCCTACTGCTGTTGTAGTTGTCGAACCAGTCATTCCTGAAATACCTACTTATAATTTTCAAATGAGTGACATTAATGAAGAGAGGCTCAATAATAAACTATCTCTTCTAAAAAATAATGAGCCAACCATCATTTCAGATGTAGAAGAAAAAAAGCAATCTCTAAATCAACAAATAGAAAACAAAGATAATAATGCTTTTTATGATGAAGAGTTAGAATCACTTTTTGCAGAACAACCTACTGTTGAAATAACTGATAATCAAGAAAATATTGAAAATACTTCACTACAAGAGGCATTAACTAATGAAATAGTCGATAATAATGTAGATGAAAATCAGCTACTAGCAAATTCAATAACTGAAACAAATACTAAAGTGGAAGATGAAGCAAAAATAGAAACCGATATCAAAATAAAAGATGAAGAAATTAAAATAGATCCAATCTACAACAATCAATTTTTAAAATTTATTCAAGTAGCAACACTTAAATATAAACTCTATACACAATTCTTGCGTGAAATAAAAGCAGTTGATGCTAGAATTTCTATTTGTCAAAATGAACAAGGGAGAATACAAATCTTTATAGGTCCATTTTTAGATGATGGACAAAGAAGCTTTGTTTTGGAAAAAATTAACAAAAGCGTAGTAACAGATGCTTTTGCTTTAGAGTTTACACAAGAAGAGTTTTACAAAAGATGTGGGATTAACGACCCTAGTTAATCCAACTGTTTATAATATCATCTTTTAAAAAAAGTGAAGTTTTTAACATTGCACTTTTCGCTATAGAGATAAGTTGAGATGAAGCTAGTTCTAAATTGTCATTGATTATTATATAATCATACTTATCAATACTCTTAATCTCTATTTGAGAATTGTTTATCCTTTTTTCTATCACTTCCGATGAATCAGTAGCTCTTGAATTAAGTCTTTGTTTTAATATATCTAAACTAGGGGTTGTAATAAAAACAGATGTTACAAAGTCTTTTAATTGTGATTTTTTAACTATTTCTTGACCTTGTACATCTATATCAAAGATAACTAGTTTATTCTCTTCTATCGCATTTAATATAGGTTTTTTAGATGTTCCATAATAATTTCCATGTACACTAGCATATTCTAAGAAATCACCATTTTCTATCCCTTGTTCAAATTCATCTTTAGAAACAAATATATAATCAACTCCATTTTGCTCACCAACTCTAGGCTCTCTTGTAGTTGTAGAAATAGAAAAATAGTATTTATCTATTTGTTTATATAACTCTTTTAATAAAGTAGATTTACCACATCCACTAGGACCTGATAGGATTAAAATAGCTCCACTATTTAGGTGTACCATATTTAATCCTTAAGCTTCAATATCAAACTAATCTCTTTTCCGTCCGATAAATTGTCTATAACATTTTGATTTAGTTTTTGGAAAAGTGGCTTTAACTCATTTAAATTGTACTGTGATAGTATCAACTTTATAGGTTTATTTTCACTAAATTGATACCCTTTTACTTCTTCTAAAGCTTTGTCAATAATATCTGATAAGTCTAACCAATCATTTTCATCAAGTTCATCTATACTTGAAGGCTCTGTTTTAGAATCTAGTAAGCTCTTTATTTTATTAAGCTCTATACCATCCAATACTCCGCCTTGCTTAATGCTTGGCTTATGGATTATAGATTCATCACTTTCAAGCTCTATATCACTTGCAATATCATCTACAAGTGAATCCAGATAGCTTATTGTATTTTGTGTTTCATAATCTTTTATAAATTGTTTTTTACTATCTTTTTTTTCTTCAAATCTGATTTTTTCTATTTGTTGTGATAAAATTTGGGTTAATTGAGTAGGTAAAAAAGGTCTTTTGATAATAAAATCTTTTGCTTTTTCAAATGGCAAATCATCAGAACTTATAGCTCCTAGTTTTTTGCTATATTGTTTTATTATATTAAATCTATCGTCTATAAAATATGTATCAAGAACTATTATATCGTATTTATTTTTTATTTGTGTATCATCTTTTATTTCTAAATTAATAGATAACTTCTTGCAAACCAATGAAAAAATCTTTTGTACTATATCTTCTTTTGTAACTAATAATAAATTCATTTTATCTGTTCTAACCTTTGATTTTTTATTTCAAACACTCTATCACATCTAAATGCCAAATCCATTTCATGAGTTACTAAAACCATTGCCCCATTTACTAAATGAATATACTTAAATAAACTATCAAAAACTATTTTTGCAGTCTCTTTATCTAAATTTCCAGTTGGCTCATCTGCAAATATGATTTTTGGTTTTTTTGTCAAAATCCTAGCAATTGAAAGTCTTTGTTGCTGTCCACCAGAGAGTGTTCCTATGTTTTGGTTCATCACAAAATCAATATGAAGTAACTTCAACAACTCTTCATCAACTACTGTATCATTCAAAATACTAGAAATCTCCAGATTCTCTTTTGCATTAAATCCTCGAAACAAATAATGTGCTTGAAATATTATACCAAAATATTCTCTTCTTATCTTTAAAATATCATCATTTTTCAAAGAATAAATAGATTTCTTATTAAAAAGTACATCTCCATCTAGTGGTTTTAAAAGTGTTGATAGAATATTTAGTAGCGTAGATTTTCCACATCCACTACTTCCAATTATTGCAATTGATTGTGATTCGTATATATTGAGGTTGATATTTTTAAAAAGTGGATAATCAAAATTGTGAGATATATCTACAGCCTCCAAAAGGGGCTGTAAATTATTTGTATGTTCTATATTATCAATGTCTGAATTTAATTCAACACTCATAATTAAACATTCAACCTTGGTTATTAACCAAGTTGAGCTGCAACTTCAGAAGCAAAATCAGTTACTTGTTTTTCTATACCTTCACCAAGTTCAAATCTAATATAATCAACTAGTTTAATTGATGGGTCAGTATCAGCAATTGCTTGTTCTACTGTTTTTTTGTCATCCATTACATAAGCTTGAGATAAAAGTGCAAATCTTTGATCAAGTGGAGTATTATCAGTGATAAATCTCTCTATTTGACCTGGAAGTATATTGTCCCAAATTTTTTCTGGTTTACCACTAGCCTTTAAAGCTTCTTTCAAATTAGCTTCAACTTCAGCCATAATTGCTGGAGTTAATTGAGATTTACTTACAAACTCTGGAATTCTCTTTAGAGGTTTTTTCAATCTTGCAAATTCTTCGTTTTCTTTTTCTACTTCAGCTCTAATAGCTAAAAGTTCTTTTTCAACAAATTCTGAATCAAGTTCTGTATAGCTAAGAACAGTTGGTTTCATAGCACTTGCGTGCATTGCTATGCTTTTTAGTAATGCAACTGTTTTTTCTTTTGCCTCAGGAGCACAAACAGCACTTACTATTACACCAACTCTACCATTTGTATGAACATAACCATTTACAACACCACCAGTAGTACTAACAGTCGCCATTTTTCTAGCAACTAAGTTTTCACCAATTGTAGCTATTTTACTGTTCATATACTCTTCAAAAACTACACCATTGATTGTAGTTGTCATTAACTCTTCAGTTGATGATGCACCTGTTGCTTGAACATGTGCAGTTACTTCTTGAGTTAGGTTGATAAAGCCATCGTTTTTTGCAACGAAGTCTGTTTGAGAATTGATTTCTGTCATAGTTGCTTTTGTATTGTCAGCATTAACTACTATTGTAATCAAACCTTCAGCTGCAACATTTCCAGCTTTTTTAGCTGCTTTTCCAAGACCAGATTCTCTTAGTTTATCAACTGCAAGTTCCATATTTCCATCAGTTTCAACAAGAGCTTTTTTACAATCCATCATGCCGGCACCTGTAGATTCTCTTAGCTCTTTAACCATTGCTGCTGTAATTTCTGCCATCTTAGTCCTCCTTAGTGAAGTCTTCTTCACTTATATCACCAGCTTCTGCTAACGCTTCTTCTAGTACTTCTTGTGCTTCTTCTTCAGATACTGGAGCTGAATCAATAGTTCCACCATTTTCTAAATATATAGCTTTACCTTCATTCATAGCTTCTGCCATTTCTGAACAAAATAATTGAATTGATCTGATAGCATCATCATTTCCTGGGATTGGGAAATCTATAACATCTGGATCACAGTTTGTATCTATTGGAGCAATTACTGTAATACCAAGTCTTCTAGCTTCTGCGATTGCAATTTTCTCTTTTGCAGCATCAACTACGAACATCATATCTGGTAAAGTTTTCATATCTTTGATACCACCAAGATATAATTCTAATTTTTCTTCTTTTCTAGCAAGCATTAAAGCTTCTTTTTTTGTAAGAAGTGTAGTTTGACCTTCTTCTTTCATTTTTTTGATAACTTCAAGTTTTCTAATTGATTTTTTGATTGTTCCGTAGTTTGTAAGCATACCACCTAACCATCTGTAGTTAACATATGGCATACCACAGCTAATTGCAGCTTGTTTTACAGTATCGCTAGCTTGTTTTTTAGTCCCTACGAAAATCATAGTTTGACCTTGAGCAGCTTTATCTCTTACTACTGTATATGTATATCTAAAATATCTTAGAGTTTTTTGTAAATCTATGATATAGATATTTTTTCTTACACCAAATATGAATTTTTTCATTTTTGGGTTCCATCTTCTTGTTTGGTGTCCGAAGTGTACACCACATTCTAATAGGTCTTTCATTGTTACCATTGTTTGCTCCTTGCAATCATATTTTTGTTTTTTTGGTTTATGCCTCTGTATCCCTTAACACTTTCGTGCAACCAATTCAAGGATTGATACATGTGAGGTTTCTATTTTTGAAATAGAGTCTGCGATTTTATCTAAAAAAAACTAAAACTTATCTTAAACAATTATTTACATTTTTTATGGTATAATAGAAAAAATAGATTTACAAGGTAGAAGATGATTAAAGAAAAAGCTTATAAGTTATTGGCTATTCAAGAGGGGATAACAAACTCTAAGGCGAAAGAACTTATTGATAAAGGTTTGGTTACTGCAGCTGGTAAAAAAGTGATGATTGCTCGTGGAGAGATATCACCAACTACTATGTTCAAAGTAAAAGAGATGCCAAATATTAGAAAAATTTTTGAGGATAATGATATATTAGCTGTTGATAAACCAGCTCATATGAACACAAGTGAAGCTGAATCTATATATAAAGATTATATTTTATTAAATAGACTTGACCGTGATACTAGTGGGGTTATGCTTTTTGCTAAAAATAAAGAGTTTCAAGCTCGTGCAATTCAAGAATTTAAAGAACATAAAGTTTATAAAGAATATGTTGCTGTAGTGGAAGGTAAAATCATAGATGAAGCTGTGTGTGATTTGCCAATAAGTACAATCAAAGGAAAAACTGCAAAAAGTAGAATTGACCTTAGAACTGGTAAAAGTGCTAAAACTACAGTTTCTCCTCTTATGATAGAAGGAAATAAAAGTAAGGTTAAGATTGTTATTGAAACAGGAAGAACACATCAAATAAGAGTTCACTTAGCATATTTGAATATGCCAATTATTGGGGATACTCAATATGGTGTAAATTCTACAAAAGTTCATAGAATGTTACTTCATTCAAGAGTTACAAAAATATTTAACTACACTTTTGAATCTCCAGAACCAAAAGAATTTAGAACTTACGGTTTTTAACCTATATTAAAATTAAGATTTAATTAAGATGAAAAGCCCTAAAAATTGGGCTTTTCATTTTTTTATTACTTAAAATCTACTTAATTAATCTATTTTAAAGTTTTCATTTGATATTATTACGAAAAATTTATAATATATTAGGATAATGTAGTGTTTGAATTTATAACCGACTCCATAAAAACTACTGTTAATAAAATCAGATTCCAAGATGATGATAAAGCACTCAAAAATGCTATAGCAGAACTAAGAAAAGCTTTATTAAAAGCTGATGTTCACCATAAGACGACAAAACAACTATTAACCAATGTAGAAATAGAGACAAAAAAAGCTGGTATTGGGCAAAACTCATTTTTAAAAGCATTGAAAGATGAATTGACATCTGTACTAACTGCTAATGGAAATCAAGGTTTTGTATATGCTAGTTCATCACCTACAATTATACTTATGACTGGTCTTCAAGGAAGTGGAAAAACAACTACTACTGGAAAACTCGCAAATTATCTAAAAACTAGAAACAAAAAAGTTTTAGTTGCAGCTTGTGACTTACAAAGACTAGCAGCGGTTGAACAACTAAAACAAATTGCAGCTCAAATTGATGTGGATATATATTATGATGATAATGAAAAAGATCCAATCAAAATAGCACTATCGGCAAAAGAAAAAGCAAAAAAAGAGCTTTATGATGTACTTCTTATAGATACAGCTGGGCGACTTGCAATTGATGCTGAACTTATGGATGAGCTCAAAAATGTAAGAGATGCTATTAAACCTAGTGAAATATTTTATGTGGCAGATACACTAACAGGTCATGATGCTACTAGAACTGCTACTACATTTAAAGAGCTTATTGGAATTGATGGTGTTATATTATCAAAATATGATGGTGATACTAAAGGTGGTGTTGCACTATCTATTTCAAATCAAGTTGAAGTTCCACTAAGATTTATTGGTACTGGTGAAAAAATGCCTGATATTGAGGTATTTATCCCTGATAGAATAGTCAGTAGACTTCTTGGAGCTGGAGATATTGAAGGTCTTGCGGAAAAAACTGCAGCTGTAATGGATGAGAAAAAAGCAAAAATTGTTGCTAAAAAAATCCAGAAAGGTGAGTTTAACTTCAATGACTTTGTAGAGCAACTTGATATGATGAAAAAACTTGGAAGTTTGAAATCTTTGGTATCTATGATTCCAGGACTTTCACAAATGAGTGGAGCTTTGAAAGATATGGATTTGGAAAACTCTAAAGAAGTAGTTCAAATCAAAGCACTTATTGGTTCAATGACACCAAAAGAGAGAGAAAATCCTGATTTACTAAATGGAAGCAGAAAAAAAAGAATCTCAAATGGTGCAGGACTAAATGAAATGCAAGTTAACAAAATTCTAAAACAATTCAAAAATGCTTCAAAAATGGCTAAAAAGCTATCAAGTAAAGGCGGAATGAAAGGCTTTACAAATATGTTGGCTCAAGCACAAAAGGGAATACCTAGATAGCTTGTATAAGTAGTGACTTTTTACGACTCACTACTTACAACTCACAAAAATACTTATTAAAATTTTCATCAGAAAACTTTAATAAGTATTTTGAGAATACTAAAATTTAAGGAGAACAAAAACATGACAGTAATTAGACTTACAAGAATGGGTAGAAACAAAAAACCATTTTACAGAATAGTTGTAACAGATAGCAGAAAAAGAAGAGATAGTGGTTGGATAGAATCAATCGGATATTTCAATCCTGTAACTGAGCCAAAAGTTCTTAAACTTGATGAAGAAAGACTTAACTATTGGTTGGGCGTTGGTGCACAAATGAGTGAAAAAGTTAGAAAACTTTCTGGAAAATAATCTAGATGGTTGCCAACTTTATAGAAACCTATGCAAAACTAATTGCAGTTCATCCAGAACAAATATCAGTAAGTGTTAGTGAGATTAATGATGAATTTTATGAAGTCCTTATTCGTGCTCATCAGATAGATGTGGGTAAATTAATAGGTAAAAATGGCAATATGATAAATTCTTTAAAAACAATTATCAACGGCTGTAAAGCAAAAGATAATATATCTTATAAGATACAAGTAGTTGCTATAGATGAATAAAGTATATCTTGGTAAACTTGGTAAAACTGTCGGTCTAAATGGTTTAATAAAAATCTATTTAGACACAGATTTTGCGAACCACATAAAAAAAGGGACTGTTCTTTTAACTAATAAAAAAATCAGTTTAACTGTAGAAAAAATAGATTTAGACAAAGGAACTGCTCTTTTTGCAACATACAATGACTGCGATAGTGCCAAAAGACTTACAAATCTTGAGCTTTATACTACAATTGAAGCAACAAAAGAGTATTGCCAACTAAAAAAAGATGAATTTTTTTGGTTTGATATACAAAACTGTAGTGTATTTGAAAATGAAATATTACTTGGTAGTGTAACTGAAATTCATAGATTTCCACTAAATGATTATCTTGAAATAAATGTAAGTGAAGAACTACAAAAAAAAGATTTACCAAAAGTTTTTTTGATTCCATATATCAAAGATGAATATATTTTAGATGTTGATATAGCCTCAAAAACTATAAAAGTACAAAACTCATATCAAATATTGGAAAATAGCTAATAACTACTTCCCAATAAATTATCAATTGATAAAGATTAAACTTTCTTCAAAAAGCAAGTTTTTAGATAAATCTTAGTACCGTTTACTTTGCCTTCAATATGACCAGCCACATTTCCAAGACCTATTCCTTTGACTACTGTGCCTCTTTTTGCAGTAAATCCAGCACCTTTGACCTCTAAATCTTTGATAATAGTAACACTATCACCCTCAACTAAGATATTGCCATTTGCATCTTTTTTTATATCACCTGCATCTTCATCAGATACAAGTCCAGAATTTGCAATAGCTATTGCATCATCATCAAGATACATCATTTCAAGAAGCTCATTTGCCCATGATTCATTTAGTTGTTTTAAGACTCTGTAGCTTAGAATCTGAACTATTTGGTTTTCATTCCACATAGCATCATTTAAACATCTCCAATGGTTCTCATCTATTTCTTTTGGGCTATCTACATTTGAGTTACAAACACCACAAAGTAGTACACTACCATCAGTTCCCTCATCATTTAGATTTACTTGATATACTTTTAAATCTTCATTGCTTCCGCACAATTCACACACACCATTACTTCTTTTTTCTAAATTTTTTTCTATACTCATTTTTTTACCTATAAGTTCTTAATTTTTCTAAAAAAACATTAGCAGTCATTCCACCGACCAATGCTCTACCTATTCTCTCACCATCACTTTTTAGTACATAAAAAGTTGGTGTACCAAATGGAGTCAATCCTTGAGGGAAAGTCTCTTTTTTATTATAATCTACTTCATATACTACAAAATATGTATTTAAATACCCTGCTACATCTTTATTATCAAATACTACATCTTTCATATATTCACAAGCTGGACAATTTTCCATTGAAAACATTACTAAGATTTGTTTGTTTTCACTTTGAGCTTTTGTTTTTGCAGTTTCTATATCATATACGAAATCAACATTTGAAAAAGACAATGTCACAAATATACTAAGCAATAAGAATATCTTTTTAAACATTTTTACCCTCCCTTTGATCAATAGTATCTCTAATAATACCTATTTGTATTTTTACAGATTTGAGATTCCGTATCATGCACGGAATAACTGCTTATACAGATATTTCTAATCTATCTAATGATTTGCAAAAACTCTTGCGGAGATTTGTACCCAACAATTCTTTTTGATTTTAGCTCTTTGCCACCTTCAAAAAATAGTAATGCTGGAGGTCCAAAAAGTCCAAAATATTCAAGCAATTCTTTGTCTTGTTTTGTATTGTCTGAAATATCTATTTTATATACATCATAACTACTTAAAAACCCTATCACTTCAGTATCTTTCAAAGTAATACTATCAAGTTCTTTACAACTCACACACCAAGTGGCTGTGAATTTTATCATTATCGGTTTTGAGCTATTTTGTACAATATTTTCAAGCTCATTTACTGTTTTAATTTGACCAAAATTCAATCCTGACACAGCTACACCACTTGGCGTAGTAAATCTTTCATAAGGGTCTAGTGGTGAAGTTGCTCCGCTGAGAGATCCTACAAAAAATGAAATACCGAACAATAATAATACTATTTCAAATACTTTTTTTAACTTTTTCATCCCTTTACAAGACTCTTTTATAGGGTCAAATAACCCTAAATAAACAGCACTTCCAATAAGCAATAAAGCCCAAAGCATAAGTGTAAATGAAGGGTCTATCACACGATCTAGCATCCAAATAGCAAGTGCTAACATAATAACACCAAAAACTTTTGTGACACTTTCCATCCATCCACCAGGACGAGGCATAAATTTACCAGCTCCAGCACCTAAAATCAATAATGGCATACCCATACCTATACTCATCACAAATAAAGCCATCCCACCAAGGAGTGCATCACCTGTTTGACTAATATATACCAATGCTCCAGCAAGAGGTGGTGCTACACAAGGTCCTACAATAAGAGCAGATAAAAAGCCCATTATTGCTACACCTATTAGACCATTCTTTTCTTGACCATCTGTGGATTTATTGATTTTATTTTGGATAAAAGCAGGAACTCTCAACTCAAAAAATCCAAACATTGAAAAAGCTAATGCAACAAAAATTGCAGCAAAGATTGATAATACATAAGGGTTTTGTAACGCACTTTGTAAATTAGCACCAAAAACTCCAGCTATCATACCAGCAATTGCATATGCCAATGACATAGCCACCACATAAACAACTGAGATTAAAAATCCTTTTTTACCACTAATCCCACCCATAGTAGTATTTGACTGTGATACAAGGATACTTGATAGTATCGGTATCATAGGAAATACACATGGTGTCAAAGATAGCAACAATCCAAAACCAAAAAATGTAAGCAACATCAACCAAGCATTGGAACTTGAAAACATACTTGCAATTTGGTCTGTTTCGCTTAATACCTCATCAGATGATTTCACATCTTCTAAAGAAGCAGTAGCTGGTACAGTTGTCTCTTCGCTATAGAAAACACTCATAGGAGAGTAGCATAATCCAGCACTTGAACACCCTTGAAACACGAGCTCAAGAGAGTAGTTATCATCTTTGATTAAAGTTGTCACAACTTCAATCGGTACACTAATATTGGCTACATTAAATATAGCTTTTGAGTCTTGATAATCTACATATGCAGGAAGTTCTATCTTATCAGTAATTTCTATTTTTTGTGGAGATGTAATAAAAACTTTGAGTTGGTCTTGATATAAATATATATCTTGACCCAAAACAATCTCAAACTCTATGAAAGGACCTTCTTTAATCACACTTGTTTTAAAAGCTTCTTCTGGCTCTAAAAAACCACCAGCATTTCCAAAAGGCAATGCAAATAACGAGCTAATTAAAAGACAAAATGTGACTAAAAACTTACCCATGACTATTTTTTGCTCTCTTTTGCAGCTTTTAGTGCATCAATTAAAGCATCAATATTCTCATAAGGAATATGAGTTTTCCACTCTACATCTTCACCATTTAGAGCAATACCAATACTTACGACATCTGGAGTTCCACTACCATAAGGCTCTGTTACATTTGCCAATATGATAGCACCTTTTTTTGTTCCATTTAATTCTATTCTTGTCAATTCTGTTGTTGCCATTTGTTTTCCTTTTTTTCTAAGTTACTGAGATACTTTAGCTACTGAGGTACTGAGTTAAAATAGCTCAGCACCTCAGCATCTCATTAGCTCAGCACTTCTGCTACAATTGTGCCAAAACTTACTTTAGTATTTAATAAATTATTCAAATTTACAAAATCTTTTTCCCATACCATAAGTACAGTTGAACCCATTTTGAAATATCCTAGGCACTCACCTTTGCTGATATGTAAATCTTCGTATTCATATACTTTAATATTTTTATCATCACGGTTTGTTTCTACTCTTGGCTCAAAGGTAAATACCATTTCACCCACATTTAAAGCTCCAACAAATATCATATAAAATACTTTGTCTTCATCTGTGATACACTCTATAATAACTCTTTCATTTTTGATAAATAAATCTTGTTCTTTTTTGAGATATGGCTTATTTACAGGATATAGTTTGGCTGGTACATGGATAAGCTTTGTCACTTTTGCATAATATGAGCTATGGTATCTGTGATAATCTTTAGGGGATAGATAAAAGTTCATAAACTCACCATTTATAACTTTTGATAGATTATCAGTGCTTATATGCTCTGTCAAAAGCTCTTTTACACTATAACTCATCCCTTTGATTTGAAGTAATCTATCATTATCAAGTCTCCCAAGTTCTGTTACAAAACTATCTGCTGGAGAGATAAAATTGTCCAAACTTGTATCTATATGTCTTGGAACTTTTAACTCTCTTGTAAAAAGCTCATTTAGACTTTTGTAGCTACTTGGGCTATAAAATTCATTCATATTTAGCCCTAAAAGCTTAACATAAGAGTAATTTATAATATTTTGTATAGGTTTTGGGAAATGAAAGCTTGCAAACTTGCCAAAAGCTCTTGAAATTTTATTTGTAATATGCACGAAAATTATCCTTATAATTGTTTCAATGGAGTGATTTTAGCATAAGTATTCAATAGAAATGCTTAATTTCTAGTTTTAAGTTTGGTTAGATATAATAGTATAATTTTATTTGAGGTGATTTATGGTTGGTATTGAGTTACATTTAATAGTTATTGCATTTTTGATGCTTCTTAGTGTACTATCTAGTAAGTTATCAGATAAATTTGGTATTCCTGTACTTTTTATATTTTTAGGGCTTGGTATGCTTGCTGGCTCTGAAGGTATTCTTGGTATCCACTTTGACAATGCTCAAATAGCCCAAAAGGTGGGGACTGTAGCTCTTATTTATATCTTATTTGGTGGAGGTATGGATACTAAGTGGAGTGTCATTAAACCTGTATTAAAAGATGGGCTTTTATTAGCTACCGTTGGTGTTTTTTTAACTGCACTTTTTATTGCTTTTTTTGTTTATTATATACTTGATTTTACTTTCTTGGAAGCTTTGCTTGTTGGAGCTATTGTATCTTCTACAGATGCCGCAGCTGTTTTTGCAATACTCAGAGCCAAAGGAATAGCACTAAAAAAAGGCTTATCACCACTTTTAGAACTTGAATCTGGTAGCAATGACCCGATGGCAATTTTCTTGACTGTAGCTATTTTACAGGTTATTATTATGCCACAAAGTAGTTCTTTGGGTGATTGGGTATGGATGTTTTTTATGCAGTTTTTTCTTGGTTCATTAATAGGGATTCTTTTTGGACTTTTGCTACCAAGAATATTAAATAAAATGCACTTTAGTTTTTATGGACTTTATCCAGTATTTACTATAGCTTGGGTTATGCTAGTGTTTAGTATTGCTCAAATTATTGACGGTAATGGGTTTTTGGCTGTTTATTTAGCTGGAATATTTGCAAATACAAAAGAGTTTGTTTATAAAAAAAATCTAGTCGGATTCCATGATGGTGTATCATGGGTTATGCAAATTACTGTATTTTTAATATTAGGACTTTTGGTATTCCCTTCACAATTGCCTGATGTTGCACTAAATGGATTTTTGATTGCACTTTGTTTGATATTTGTTGCTAGACCAGCTGGAGTGTTTTTGAGTATGATATTTAGTAGGTTTTCATTTAAAGAAAAAGCTTTTATTTCATGGGTAGGACTTAGAGGAGCTGTGCCTATAGTTTTGGCACTATACCCATATATAGATGGTCTTGAAAATGCTCCTTTGATTTTTAATACAGTTTTTTTTGTTGTTTTATTATCAATATTAATTCAAGGTACTACTTTACCTATTATGGCAAAAATATTTAAAGTAGAGCAAAAAGATAACAACGAAGATAAAACTCTTGTATCTTCTCCCCTTTTGTATCATACTTTAAAACAATTCGCTATAAATAAAAACTCAAAAGTAATAGGTACAAGTATTGCCGAACTTGAGTTACCTAATGATTTTTTAATTTTACTTATAAGAAGAGATGACGAATATATTAGACCTGTTGGCTCTACCATATTTTATGAAAATGATATTTTATTGATACAATGTGATAAATCTACTAAATACAAAAAGATTCTAAGAAAAACATTTGGAGGTGGTAACTAAGATATAAATATCTTAGTTAATCACCAGATATTTGTAGTCTAGATAAAATAATACTATATCCCATAACCATAATCATTGGGAAAACTGACGCAAATGCAATAAGCCCAAATCCATCAGTTAAAGAATCTCGACCTTCTATATTATTCGCTAAAAATAAACCAAAAGCTGTCACAATAGGAAGTGTAACAACAGTAATAGATACACCTCCCAAATCAAAAGCAAATGCAACTATCTCTTTTGGTGCAAAAACTGCTAACAAAATTACGAACATATATAAACCTGTGATTAATAACCATATATCATAACCATTAACTAATCTATAAGTACCTATCAAAATACCTACACCTATCCCAATCGCAACTAAAATCCTAAACATTGTGACATTCATTCTACGCTCTGACATCATATCAGCTTGTTTAATTGTAGCCAATAAAGCAGGTTCTGCCATAGTAGTAGCAAAACCTATCAAGAATGCAAAAAGATAAATATATAATTGGTTATTTTGGCTTAACAAGCTACTTGCAATAGCTTCACCTATTGGGAACAAACCTAGTTTTATACCTACAATAAATGAGTATAACCCTATAACAAGAAAGATTAAGCCAAAAATAACCCCATTAATATTCGGTAATGGCTTTTTTATAATTACATATTGAAAAAATAAAATTGTCAATATAATAGGCACTAAATTTAAAAATGTATAGAATAAGTCTTGGACAATACCAAATAACGTAAGACCTTCTTTATAATGTGCATTATCTTCTACACTATTCACTGTAGGCATCACAACTTCTAATCCAACTTCAATACCAAATGCAAAAATACCATAAATCATAATAGTAAGAATTGGAGCTATTACGGCTAATGCTACAAAACCAAAACCATCTTTTAATACACTTCTACCTGCTATTGCAGACGTAATACCTATACCTATAGCAACTATTAAAGGAACCGTAGCAACATTTGTAGCAATAGAGCCAGAATCAACTGCTAACCCTATAATTTGGGCTGGAGTAAAAAATGCGATTACTAATACCACAATATATCCAAAAATTATAATATTTGCTATTGACCACCCTAATATTGTTCTTATAATACCAAAAGCTGTTATTATACCAACACTAAATGCAATGAGAATCCTTAACACTAATGGGTCTAATTTGCCATTGGTTACCGTTCCCGCTTGAGATGCTATTGAAATAATAGCAGGTTCTGCTATGGAAGCACCAAAACCCAAAGAAAAACCGAATAAGGCAAACCAAAACAAAGATTTTCTTGCTAAAAATTCACTTGATAAATTATTACCTAACGGGAAAATACCTATTTCAAGTCCCATCAAAAAAAATGTTGCTCCTATCACAAGGATGAAAAACCCAAATGCGATAGAAAATAAATCATTAGGAACAGTATGAAATACAAAAAGGTAAAATCCCGTAACTACCAATATAATAGGTAGCAAATTTATTACTGACTCAAAAAAGGTATTTTTAAATTTCTTGATTAATTCAACCAAATTTTAATCCACCCATGTAAGCAAATAATGTGTCAAATCTGTTAATGACAATACACCCTTTAACTCGTTATTATCAGTTACTACAACCCTTTTTATGTTGTATTCTATCATAGTTTTTGCTGCAAATTTAACATCAATTTTAGCCGATACGCTAAAAGCAGGTTTTTTGTAAATATCATATACATTAAGAAGCTCTATATCGCCATCTTCTGCCAAAATAGCTTTAAGTATTTGAGTATTTGTAATAAGTCCATAAGCATCGCTTGGTGAGTTTTTATCTACCACCAAAGCCTTTAGATTATGTTTTTTCATAAGCTGTAAAGCTTCCTTTAGTGTTGCATATGGCTTTATAGTAACCACACTTGTTCTCATAATATTTTCAACTAACATCTTCGCTCCTTATAAATCTTCTTCGTTTTTTATACACTCTTCAAACTTTTTGAGTACCTCTTTATCAAGACCTATTATATGTGATATTGGCATTGTAAAAGCAACACAATCTGTTTTGGTGGTCTCAATCTCTTTATTTATAGCCTTTAAAACTGTTTTTGATAGTTTTTCTTCCAAAACATACAAAATAACAGTCTGACTACCCTCAAAAGTCAAAGCAAAAAAGCTTTTTTTCTCTCCAGAGCTACTTCCACGTGCTTGTATAACAGTAGCACTATCAGCACCAGCACTTTTTGCCACAGCTTTTAGTGTATCTTCATACTCGCTTGATGTTATAACCAATAATGCAACAAATTTCATATTGACTCCTGATTAGTTAATTTTAAAGATTATTACATCTTTTGATGATTTTTCAAGTAAATCAAAAGAAAAAATACTAAAACTTCCACTTGTAGAAAGACTTAGTAAATCTATATTATTAAATTCTATTGATTCTTGTACCATTGTATTAATATCTAGGTACTTTTTGGCTTTTGAAAATACTTTTATAGTATCTGGTAATGATAAAGTTTCTATAAACTCATCAAGATGATGTTCTGCTTCTACTTTGTAGTGATTGATAAATCTTCTAGCTTCATCGCTATCAAATCCATACAATCTCATCCTATCTTCAAAAAATGCTTTATAATAATGCTCTATATAAAAGTGAGCTTGAGGAAATAATGATGCTAGATACTCTATATTTTTTTTTGAACTTGGCGATAAATCTGTTGGAATCAAGATATTGTTATACACTGGTTCGTTTTCAGTTTTTATTACAAGCACTGGGATATTTGTTTTTCTTACAATTGAATTCAAGTGTGAGCCATCAGTAATATCTTCGATAAAAGTTCTATCTCTTTTGAACCCTACTATAAGTGCTGATATATCATTTTGTTCTATATGTTCTTGAATCGTAGGTATAAAATCCCCACATTTACAAAAAACATTTGCTTTTGAGCCATATTTTTCTTCTAAAATAGTTTTACATTTGTCCAAAGAGAATTGTGTTTTTTCTTTGAAAAAATCTAAAAAAGACTTCTCTTCAATATGAAGTATATCCAAAGTTTTTTTGTATTGATTTGATATAAATAATGCTTTTTTAGCCACCACATCACTGAAATCTCTAAGATCACTCAATACTAATATTTTTTTTCTATTCACGACATACTCCTTCAAAATATTAAGTGTAGTATATCATATTAACTTTAATATTTACTAAAATTTTGAGTTCAATTTTTATTTATTGATTATTTATGAAAACTAAGTGAGGAGTGAAGTTTGATTGGGGATGCAACTTAAAATTAGATACATAATTAAAAAGCTATAAAACAATTTTTTAGATTCCGTGTCAAGCACGGAATGACGGATGAGGACATGATGATGAGGGTTTTGTGACTGGAAAATCATCAAGATTCTATGTCAAGCACGGAATGACGGATGGTGGCGTGGGGTTCTGTTGTAGGACGATGATGATGAGGGTTTTGCGATGAATGAAAGTACTGTGTCAAGGCACTAAATGACGAATTTGGTCTCATAATTAGTACCAAATGACAAATCCATCGTCATAGTGATACTGAAACTGTCATATTGCAAAATATTTTGCTTCATCGTGTGGTACGACTATGGCACATGTACTTTGTTCTGGTACTATTTGGAATGTTTCGCTTAGAGTTATACCAAATTCTTCTGGGCGAAGTAAATCAAATATTTCACGATTTAGTTCAAGCTCTGGACACGCTGGATACCCTGGGGAAAATCTGCATCCTGTATATTGCTTCATTCTTACATCATTTAGGCTTGTACCTTCATTTTTTGCAATTCCAAGGTCAAGTCTTATTTGTTTGTGTACTATTTCAGCTAAGGCTTCAGCTAGTTCTACCCCTAATCCATGCACTAAGTAATATTCACTAAATTCACCACGGTCATATAACTCTTTTTCAAATTCACTCAAAATCTTCCCAGCACTTACACAACTAAATGCTATCACATCCATTTTATCGCTTTCAAAATAATCGACTATATTTCTATGCGGTATATACTCACTTCTTGGTAAATCAATAGTTTTGATAGCTTTACTTCTTATGCTATCAAGTGGCATAGCATTTAAATCTGAACCATTATGATAGATAAATTCATCATCAAAAATAAGCAAACTATCACCATCTCTTCTACAAGGATAGTATCCATATAGTGCTATTGGGTCAAACAACCCTTTTTCAAAAAACAGATTTTTGAGTCTATCATAAAGTGGTTTTACTACTTTTTCTTCTTGAGCCAAAAACTCATCAGTAGTTTTCCCTTTTTTTCTATATCCCCATCTTTGGCGGAAAAGTACCCTATGGTTTATCCACTTGTATGCTAACTCTTCTAAATGTGGGATTTTCAGCACTCTTCTACCCCAAAAAGGCGGCACTAAAACTTTCTCTTTTTTAGAGGGCATAGTTATATCATCATAGTGAGGGATTGGTGCTTTTTTTACTTTAGGGACAAACTCTTTTTTGTTTTCATCTATTACGACTTTATCCAAGCTAGTATCAAGTTCTCCACCTTTTTCTATTCTTTGCATAGAGATAACACCATCAAAGGCATCACGACAATAAAATATATCACCATCATATACAGGGCGACAAAAATCATCAATAAACCCTTTTGTAAGAGCAGCCCCACCTAGAAGTACAGGTACTTTGATACCTAATTTTTGTAACTCCTCAAGATTTTCTTTCATCACTGCCGTACTTTTTACCAATAATCCACTCATCCCTATAGCATCTGCATTATGGTCTTTAAGTGCTTTTACAAACTCACCTAAATCTGCTTTTATACCGATATTTATCACCTTAAAGCCATTGTTTGAAAGGATTATATCTACTAGATTTTTGCCCACATCATGAACATCACCTTTTACAGTACCAAGGACTAAAGTGGTGTTTGTATCTTTTTCTTTTTTTGGTAAATATGGCTTTAGGAAATCAACAGTAGCTTTCATAGTCTCTGCACTTTGCAAAACAAAAGGCAACTGCATAGCACCACTTCCAAAAAGCTCACCTATTACTTTCATACCGTCTATTAGCCACTCATTTACTATAAGCTCTGGTGAAACTTCATCTTTTATGGTATCTACAAGAGGTATCAGCCTTTGTTTATCCCCATCTATTAAAAGCTTTTTGACTTTTTCTTCGTTGCTTAAAAGCTCAAATCCATCATCTTTTGCGGTATCCACTTTTGATTTGGTAGAAAAATGGTCTATAAATTTAAATAATGGGTCACTTTCAGTTCTATTGTCAAACAATAAATCTTCACAAACTTTTAAATCCTCTTTGCTTATCTTAGCAATAGGCAATAAGTGGGCAACATTTACTATGGCACTTGTAAGTCCAGCTTTTACACAATGGTGTAAAAATACGCTATTTAGATAAATCCTAGCATTTGCACTTAGTCCAAAGCTGATATTAGACAGCCCCAAAGTAGTCCCAATTTCTGGGTGCATTGTGCTAAATTCTCTTATAGCTTCTATAGTTTGTATAGCTGCATCTCGGTATTCATCATCACCGCTTCCTACGGTAAACACAAGCATATCAAAGACCAAATCCCTTGGGTCTATGCCGTGCTTTTGGGTAGCAAGCTGATAAATACGCTGGGCTACTTCCACTTTTCTTTTTGCGGTTTTTGCCATACCCTCTTCATCTATCACAAGACAAACCAAACTTGCACCGAATTTCTTAGCCAAGATACACACTTCATCAAATTTTTCTATACCGTCTTCTAAGTTTACGGAGTTGATGATAGGTTTCCCACCTATTTGTTTGAGTGCTATTTCTAGTGATTTGGTCTGTGTACTATCTGGCATAAGAGGCAAAGGTATCTTTTGAGAATAAAGGGCAACTATTTTGTCCATATCTTTTGACTCATCTCGTCCTGCAAAACCTACACTCACATCAAGAATATGAGCTCCGCTTCGCACTTGTGCTTGAGCCACACTCAAAGTTCCTTCATAGTCACTATTTAGTAATAAATCTCTAAAAGCCTTACTTCCTGTAGCATTACTTCGCTCACCTATCAAAAGTGGAGCTGGCTCTTGTTTGAGAGTAACCACATTGAAAAGTGATGCAAGAGATTTGTCATGGCTACCTGTTGGCTTTTTTGGTGCTATATCTTGTACAGCGTCACTTAGGGCTTTGATATGTTGAGGAGTAGTACCACAACATCCTCCCAAAAAGCTAACACCATCTAGCTCTAAAAACTCTTTTTGCAATGCACTAAATTCATTTGGTCCCATAGGATAATATGTATATCCACCTTTATTTTGAGGAAGTCCTGCATTTGAGTGGATTGAGATGAGTCCGTGATAGTTTTGGCTTAATACCTTTAGATGTTTTGCCACTTGTTCTGGTCCAGTTCCACAATTAAACCCAAGAGATAATATATCAAAAGGCTCTAATATAGTAGTAATAGTCTGAGCATCAGTACCTATTAGCATAGAGCCACTTAGTTCTATGGTTACACTTACCATTATAGGAAGTAGTTGATGGCTGATGGTTGATGGTTGATAGGAAGGATACTCTTTTTGGGCATCGTTGATTGCGTGGATTGCTGCTTTTATTTGTAATGGGTCTTGGCAAGTCTCTAACAAAAACACATCCACTCCACCATCTATCAAACCACGAGCTACTATTTTGTACCCCTCATACATCTCATCATATGTAATATGCCCTAGACTTGGAAGCTTAGTACCAGGTCCTATAGAGCCTAAAACAAATCTAGGTTTAGTTGGAGTTGAATATTTATCGCATATATCTTTTACAAGCTCTGCTCCAAGTTTTGATAACTCATAAGCTTTGTCACCCAATCCATACTCATCAAGTACCCATGGCTGTGTACCAAAGGTGTTAGTCTTAATCATATCTGCATCTGCGTACGCATAGGCATTGTGAATTTTGGAGATGATTTGGGGTGCTGTGATATTTAAAAGTTCGTTACAACCCTCAAGATTCTGTCCTTCATAAATCCAAGCACTATCAGGCACTTTATATGTTTGTATTTGTGTCCCCATCGCACCATCTATAATAAGTGGTCTGTGGTTTAAAATTTCTAATATTTGGTTTTTTATATTTTTGTTCATAATTACTATACTTTTACCTTTTATTATACAAAATATCTTATAGAAGCAAACCCATCAGCTTTTGTGGAATGTATGCTTTTTATATGTTCATCAGTTACTATTCCACCAAGAGCAAAAATCAAAATACCACTCACTTCTTCTTTTGCTTTATTTATCTCTTCAAGCCCTATAGTCTTACCTTTATCAGGTGTATCAAAAACTGGTGAATATGTCACACCATCAGCTCCTAAGCTTTTGGCTTTTTTAATCTCATCTATACTATGACAACTAATCATTACGAAAAGTCCAGCATCTTTTGCTTTTGCTATCTCATCAAACTGTGAAGATGTGAGATGAACACCATCTGCTTTGTACTGGATAGCCAAATCTATATAAGAGTTTATCAAAATATTGTTTATATCCAACTTTTTACATATATTTACAAAGGTTTTTATTAGTTCGTCTAAGTTTGAGGAAGTTTTATCTCTAAAACAAGCATAATCTATCTTGTGTTTTTGCAATACATTAGATAATGTATTACCAAAAGTTTGTGGATTATTGGTATAATATTTTGGGTCTGTAATCAAATAGTTTTTCATAGTAAGTCCTCCCAGCTAATCACCAATAAAAAAAGGAGAACACCAATTTGTCCTCCTTTTTTAGTTTTTCTTATAATATAAGACTGCCCTGCCGTATGCCCGTACACTAGCGTTCGCACATGGGCATCGTCTTGCCTGACCGTATGCTCATTCTCGCTTCGCTCAAATATGAGCATCGGTTTGCGGGACACGAAAACAACAAGCAGTTGTTGTTTTCTTAGTGTCCCTCTTCTTCCATCATGATAGATCCTGCGATATATACATAAGTAAGAATCATAAATATAAACCCTTGTAAAAATGCCATAGCAAATAACAAGAAAAATGCAGGTAAAGGTAAAATCCAAGGAGCAAGCATCAATAATACAAGTAAGAACAAGTCATCACCTTTGATGTTACCAAAAAGCCTGAAAGAAAGAGAAAATATTCTTGAAAGGTGAGAAACTATCTCGATAGGGAACATCAACGGAGCAAGTGCTGGAACTGGACCCATAAAGTGTTTGAAATAGTTAATTACACCATTTTTCTTGATACCAAGATAATTATAGTAAATAAATACTATCAAAGCCAATGCTAATGTAAAGTTAATATCACTTGTAGCAGCTTCAAAAAGTGGTAAAATACCAAGAAGATTTGATACTACAATAACTAAACCTAAACTTCCAATAAGTGGTAAATATCTTCTTGAGTTTTCTTCACCCATTGTATCTTTACCCATAGCTATAACACCAGCGGTATAAGCTTCTAAAATATTTTGAGAACCTGTTGGAACTAATTGCATTTTTTTTGTAGCAAATCTTGCCATCATAAAAATAATTGCAATTGCTAAAAGTGCGTGAGCTATGATTATAAAAACATGATCATGGCTTATTTGACCTAGCAATAAATATACTCTATCTTGCATCGTTATCCTTTAATTTTGACTTCAACCTCTAAGGACTGTTAAGGTTTTTGGTCTTTTTTTATTTTTGTTCGAGATTTTACTAAAACTTAACTTTAAAGTTCTTTAAATCTATATCCATTCGATTTTAACATCATTCTAATTTCTTCTTGATGTGCTTCACCTTTTGTTTCCAAGGCTATCGTGATATTTGCATCACCAAAGTCAAGCTGAACTGAATTTCTATCATAATCTATTTGAACTATATTAGCATAACACTCTCTAAATATCTCAGTTAATCTAGTAAGTGAGCCTGGTTTGTCAACCAAAGTAACCATTAAGTTCATTTTTCGACTTGATTTAAGAAGTCCTTTTTCTATAATAATAGAAAGCATTGTAACATCTATATTACCACCGCTTAGTGGCAATGCAATTTTCATACCATCTGTATCAATCTTACCATGCATCACAGCAGCAACTCCAGCAGCCCCTGCACCTTCAACTACAAGTTTTTGTTTTTCTAGTAAAAATAAAATTGCATTTGCGATCTCTTTATCTTCAACTTCAACCACTTCATCCACATATTCTAGAACAAAATCTAACATTTTTGGCGTAATATCACGAACGGCTATACCATCAGCAATAGTCTTTACATCTACTGAATCAATAGGAGTTTTGGCATCATAGGATTGTTTCATAGCTCTAGCTCCACTTGCTACTACACCTATGATTTTGATTTTGGGATTTAGTGCTTTTGCTGCTATTGCTATACCGCTTATCAATCCTCCACCACCAATAGGCACTACAAACACATCTATATCAGGAACACACTCTAATATTTCTAGTGCAATAGTCCCTTGCCCTGCTATTACTTCATCATCTGCATAAGGGTGTACGAAAGTTTTATTATTTTGTGTTGCATACTCTTTTGCATACATATAAGCTTCATCATATTTGCTCCCCTTTAAAACTACCTCAGCCCCCAAGTCCATAACGCCACTAACTTTTGTAAGTGGGGTAGTCTCTGGCATAAAAATAACTGCTTTAATTCCAAAATGTTTTGCAGCAAATGCAACACCTTGAGCATGATTGCCAGCACTTGAAGCTACAACTCCAGCATCTTTTTGTTCTTGAGTCAAAAGTGCTATTTTATTGAAAGCTCCTCGAAGTTTGAAACTTCCTGTTAGTTGAAGGTTCTCTTTTTTGATATAAATTTGTCCACCATGATTTTTACTCAAAGTTGGTGCAAATGCAAGTGGAGTTTTGTGTATTATTCCATCTAATCTATTCTTAGCATCTTTAATATCTTGTAATGTTACCATTTTTTCTACTTTATATAATTTGGTGTTTATTCTATCTAAAGTAAGATTACAATATAATAAAAGTGTTAAGTGTTAAGTGTTAAGTGTTAAGTGTTAAGTGTTAAGTGTTAAGTGTTAAGAATGAAGAATGAAGGTAAAAGGGATGAAATTTACATTTGTGACGCTATTTTCAAATTTGATAGAGTTTTATTTCAAAGATTCTATATTGAAAAAAGCTATTGAAAAAGATTTAATAAACTATGAATTTTACAATCCAAGAGAATTTTCTACAAACAAACACAAAAAAGTAGATGATTATTTGTGTAGTGGTGGGGCTGGGCTTTTGATGACTCCACAACCTCTTTTTGATACTTTGGATGAGATAAAATCAAAAAATCCAGATGCTTATATAGTATTTCCACTTGCATCTGCAAAACAATTTCGTCAAAATGATGCAAAAAGACTCGCAAAGAAAAAAAATATTGTTTTTGTTTGTGGTAGATATGAGGGAATTGATGAAAGAGTAATAGAAGAATATGCTGATGAAGTATTTAGTATAGGGGAATATATACTAACTGGTGGGGAATTGGCATCTTTGGTGATGTGTGATGCAATTGCTAGAAATATTGATGGAGTACTAGGAAATCAAGAATCTTTGGATATGGAAAGCTATGAATCTGACCTTTTAGAAGCCCCATCTTTTACAAAACCTGAAAATTTTCAAAATTTAAGTGTTCCTTCAGCTTTCTTAAAGGGAAATCATAGTAAAATTGCCAACTTAAAATTTCAGATGTCGCTTTGTAAAACACAATACTACAGACCTGATAAAGGAAAAAACAATGAAAAATAGAATTATCGAGAGCTTTGAAGCAGCACAACTTGCTTCTAAAACCGTTCCTTTCTTTAAAGCTGGTGATACACTAAGACTTGGTGTTGAAATCAAAGAGGGTAACAAAACTAGGATTCAAGCATTTGAAGGTGTAGTAATTGGCAGACACGGAAATGGTGTTGATGCTACTTTTACTATTAGAAAAATAGGCGCAAATAGTGTTGGAGTTGAAAGAATCTTCCCATTATATAGCGATTCTTTAAAAGAAGTTACACTACTAAGAAGTGGTAGAGTAAGAAGAGCTAAACTAAACTACTTAAGAGAAAGAACAGGTAAAGCTGCTAAAATCAAAGAGCTTAGAAAATAGTTTTTATAAACTACTTGTAAAAAAGGTTCGTGGTCAAAAGCCACGAACCTTTTTTTATGCTTGTTGATTTGCATAAAACTCAGCTCTAAATTCAAGCCAACGACCTTCTAGTATTGCATTTCTTGCATCTTTCATCAAATTTAAATAGTAATATAGATTATGTATTGTTGCTAGTCTAAAATATGTAATCTCACGAGAACGGAATAGATGGTTTAGATAACCTCTTGAATAGTTTTGACATGTGTAACAATTACATTTCTCATCTATTGGAGTCATATCATCTTTGTATTTTGCTGATTTGATATTTACTTTTCCAAAAGTGGTAAAAAGTGTACCATTTCTTGCATTTCGTGTAGGCATAACACAGTCAAACATATCTACACCTCTATGGATATTTTCTATCAAGTCTGTTGGAGTCCCTACTCCCATAAGATATCTTGGTTTGTGTGTAGGCATAAATGAAGTTGTCCACTCTACTGTATCGTACATTTCATTATTTAGCTCACCAACACTAAGTCCCCCTATGGCAAATCCATCATAGTCTTCCATCTCACAAAGAGCTTCAGCTGACATTTTTCTGAATTCCCTATCAATTCCACCTTGGATAATAGCAAAAATATTTTGATTTAGTCCTATCCCTTTGCTTTGTTGCGATTTATGGTACTCTATTGCTTCTTTTGCCCACTGTGTCGTTCTATCAATACTTAGTTTGATTCTTTCTCTTGTGTTTGGTAATGCTACCAAATCATCTAAAATCATCATAATATCGCTGTTGAGATTGTATTGAATATCAAGAACTTTTTGTGGAGTGAAGTAATGTTTGCTTCCATCAATATGGCTTTTGAACATTATTCCGTTTTTGTCTGCTTTGCTTATATCGCTTAGACTAAATGCTTGAAATCCTCCGCTATCAGTGAGGAAACTTTTGGGAAATTTACTAAATCCATGAAGTCCTCCAAAGTTTTTGACTAGCTCATCACCTGGACGAAGGTATAGATGATAAGTGTTACCAAGGATTATCTGGGCTCCAAGACTAAGCATATCATTTGCATCTAGTGCTTTTACACATCCAACAGTTCCAACTGGCATAAATACAGGTGTTTGAATAGTAGAATGGGCTGTTTTGATGGTACATGCTCTTGCATTTTGATCAATTTTGTCTATTTTAAATTCCATTTGGGTATAATATCCTTTTTAAAATTGAGGTGAATATTTGAAACAAATTTTAGTAATACTTGATGGTATTGTAGCGAAAAAACTATTAGAAAGAATGGTGCAAGCTAATACCCTTGATAACTTATATGATATAGTATATACTGACAAATCTTTACTTGATGATGATTACCCTGTGAATTTTAGATTTTATGAATTTGATTCAACATCGCTTTTTAAGCTAGAAACTCTTTTACAAAAAATATTTCCAAGCGAAGTTTTAATTGTACTTGATAGCAAAGACGATACCATATATACAATTAAGAATATCAGACATATAAAATATAATCTTGAAATTATAGTGTATGACCCTTGGGGTCTTGACTGCCAAGATGATGGACATATTTATAAATATGATAGTACTCAAATTTCTGCTAATGGATTGGTTGAGAGATTACCAAATATTCCTATAGTTGCTCAAAATATTGGTTTAAGAGCTGGTGAGATTATGGAAATAAAAATCCCATTTGGAAGTAGTTTTGCTTATAGATATATTGGTAGTATTGAGCAAATTGAGTGGAAAATATTTGGACTTTATAGAAATCAAAAAATGATTCCTATCCGACCATCACTTATTTTAAAGCCAGAAGATATTATTTTAGTTATTGGAAAACCTCAAGTTTTAATGCAAGTTTATAGTGCTATTTCAAAAAATGATGGTATGTTCCCTATGCCTTTTGGTCAAAATATATTTTTATTTATTGATATGTATATACAAGAAGAAGATGAAATCAAAGATGCAGTCAATGAATCTTTGATACTTCATAAAAGATTAAACAACAAAAAATTTATTATAAAAATAGCTCGCCCTACAACACTAGAACTTATCAACAAAATCAAAAATATGGCTTTAGAATTTGATAATGTTATTGTTGAAGTGGACTATTATAATTTAGGATTTAAAAATATTATCAAAAATGATATCAAAAAATACAATATTGGAATGATGATACTTACTTCTACTCTAATGAAATTTAAAGAAGCAATTGTAGATATTTTTGCCCTTAGAATACCTATTTTGAAACTTGCTACTTCAAATCTAAGTCTTGCTAAAAAAAGTGTCATATTTTTGAATGATGTAAAAAGCTACGAGCAAATTTCCCCTGTAATTATGGATATATCAAATCAACTGAAACTTGATATTAATGTATTTGATTATGACCCTATGGGTGGAGGTCATAGTAGTGTAAGCAATAGAAGTGAGTTACTAAAACATTTTGAGAATCTATCAAAAATATTTTCAAAAGAAGTCAAAATCGTCTCAAATGGTAAAAACCCAATTAGAGAGCTTAAATCATATAACGATGCTTTACAAATTTTACCTTTGAAAAAAAATATGTTAAAGAATCGTTGGCTAAAAATATTTTCTACCGATAGTGATATTATTGCTTATGAATTAACTAATATAAATCAGTTGTTGATACCGATCATAGAAGAGTAGGTACTGAGGTGCTGAGTTCTTAGGTGCTGAGATTGAGAGAATAAGAAAAATGTATGAAGAATAAAGGATTTTAGATGAAATTTGAGAAGTATCCATTTGAGAAATTGACAGAGTTATTGGAAGGAATTGTGCCAAATAGCGATTATACTCCTAGTAGTTTGACTATTGGGGAGCCTCAGTTTGATACACCTTTTTTTATTCAAGAAGCTTTGAAAAATAGTACTAGTTTATTAAATAAATATCCAAAAAGTGCTGGTGAGGATTATTTAAAAAGTGCGATGATTGAGTTTAATCAAAAAAGATTTGGTGTCGAACTTAATAAATCACAACTTATTCCAACATTTGGGACTAGAGAGGTGCTTTTTAATATGCCTCAATACCTCCTTTTTGATAAATCTGAGCCTGTGATGGCATATACTAATCCGTTTTATCAGATATACGAAGGTGCTGCAATTGCAAGTAGGGCTAAGGTGTATCATCTTGATTTGACTGCACAAAACGATTTCAAACCACAAATTAATGATGAAGTGCTAAAAAAATGTGATTTGGTAATATTAAACTTTCCAAATAACCCAACTTCCGCAACTCTTGAACTTGATGAGCTAGTAATTTGGGTCAAAAAAGCATTGGAATTTGATTTTGTTTTGATAAATGATGAGTGTTATAGTGAGCTTTATTTTGATGAAGAAAACAAACCTGTGAGTATATTAAACGCTTCTATAAAAGCTGGTAATCCATCTTTTAAAAATATCATAGCACTAAATTCTATATCCAAAAGAAGCTCAGCACCAGGGCTTAGAAGTGGGTTTGTGTGTGGTGATGAAGAGATACTAAAAGGGTATATGCAATATCGTACATATATAGGATGTGCTGTACCTCTTCCTATACAAGAAGCTTCAAGTGTGGCTTGGAATGATATGGAACATGTAAAATATTTCCAAGATACATATAAAGAAAACTTTTTGATAGCTCGTGAGATTTTGGGAATTGATATGCCAAAAGCAACTTTTTATATTTGGCTTGAAGTTGGCGATGAGTTGGAGTTTACCAAAGAGCTTTATAGGCAAAAAAATGTCAAAGTTTTACCTGGGAGTTTTCTTGGGCGAAATGGGATAGGCAAAGGGTATGTAAGAATTGCACTTGTTGAAGATGCGAAAAAAACTAGAGAAGTGTTATCAAGAATAGCGGATTTTAGATTAGATTTTAGTTTGTAGATGGTAGGTTGTAGGTGGTAGAGATTAGATTCATCACCACAACTCACGACTCACTATTTACTACTCACAAAAAAGGAACAAAAATGGAAGCAAACGAATTACACGAAGCAAGAACCAATCCAGAATTTTTAAAGTTTTTGGCTGAAAAAGAAGAAAATGCTTTAAAAAACAAGAATTTAAAAGAATTATATGAAGTTCTTGATTCTACATTTATATTGGATTTAGATAGTAAAAAAATAGATTCTTTATATGAAGAAATTTTGCAAATAGCTTTTACTAAAATAGAACAAAATCTTTTTAATGGTACACCTTTGGATTTAAATAGTGAAGATTTTTATTCTGCAAGGGCATTGTATGAGTATGCTATAGAACAATGGAGCAACCAAAACACAAAAGGTGCAAAAGAGTTACTTTTTATTTTACTAAGTCTTCTACAAGATGAGATTCTACACAATTCATTGATGGTTCATATAATTCATGCTCATAAAAATACATCATTAGATGATTTTTATACAATACTTGCAAATGATAAGCAAAATGAAGATGAAAAATATGGTTACTTTATAACGAATTTTAATTTTGATATAACTAAATATTTAGCTACAAATCAGCAAATAATAGATGAAATCAACAATGAACTAGCTAACTTAGTGGAGAAATAATTGAAAGTACATTTTATTGGAATTGGTGGTATAGGACTAAGTGCGATTGCTAGATTCTTGAATTTTAGTGGTCATAGTATCAGTGGTAGTGATATAAAAGAATCTCATCTTACAAACAAACTACAAGCTGAAGGAATCAAGGTAATCACTCCACATCATCAAGATTGTATAGAAAATCAAGATTTGGTAATATATAGTGCTGCGGTAAAACAAAACAACTGTGAGCTTCAAATGGCTAGAGAAAAAGACCTAAAAATTGTATCTCGAAAAGATGCTTTGCCCCTTATTCTTAGTGAAAGTAAGAACTATTGTGTTGCAGGAGCTCATGGGAAAAGTACAACTACTGCTATACTTACGGCTATATTACAAAATACAGCTTTGATAGGTGCAGAATCAAAAGAGTTTGATTCAAATTTTCGTTTTGTAGATGAAAAAATAGTTAGTTTTGAAGCTGATGAGAGTGATGGAAGCTTCCTAAACTCAAATCCTTATTGTGCAATAGTAACAAATGCTGAGCCTGAACATATGGAGCATTATGGATATGATTTAGATAAGTTTTATGGAGCATATGAAAGTTTTTTGAAACTTAGTAAAATAAGAGTAATTAATGCTGAAGATGAATTTATGGCTACATTGGACGAGCTTGATGCCATAAGACTTTATCCATCAAAAGATATTAAAAATATTACATTTGGTCTCAAAAAAGACGAGCCTTATACAAGATTTGAACTCAAAGATTTGGGTGAATTTGAAGTTTATGGATTTGGATTTCATATAGCACTTGATGCTTCTTTAGCGATATTAGCAGCACTTAATGAAATGAGCCTACCAAAAATAAAAGAAAATATAAAAAAATATAAAGGTATCAAAAAAAGATTCGATGTACTTCAAAAGTGTGACCATTTTATACTAATAGATGATTATGCTCACCATCCAACAGAAGTAGAAGCTACTATCAAATCTGTAAACTTATATAAAGAACTTAGTGGAATAAAAGAATCTATTGCCATATGGCAACCACATAAATATAGTAGAACTATAAATAATTTAGAACATTTTAAAAGATGTTTTAATGGTATAGATACACTTATTATTTTACCAGTTTATAGTGCTGGTGAAGAAACTCAAGAAATTGATTTTGAAAAAGAGTTTGCTTTTTATAATCCTTTATTTGCAACTCATATAAAATCTGATAATTGCAAAGTAGAAATTTATAATAATGATACACTTATAGCATCTCTTACAAATGGTATTATTTGTGGCTTTGGTGCTGGTGATATAACTTATCAGTTAAGGGGTAAATAAAAAAGTTAATATTGAATAACTATTGTGTACCTTTGGCACTTTTTATTATTGACTGATTTTCTCCACATTATATTTGAAAATTTGTGGTTTATTGTTTAAGCAATTACCACTAAGTCCTGCTTTTTGACATAATGCTTGAAAAAAATCTTCAAAATTTGGGAGGCTTTCCCAAACTTGAGGTAAAAATGTAGCTTGGTTGTAGCCACTTTTCAGGATGATTCCATCTATCCCTTTTGCAACTTTTGACTTCAAATCAGCGATATTAGTATATTCTATAGGTTGAGGTGTAGTCAATAATGAAATCTCAATTTTAGTATTTTTAAATTCTTCTTTTGTAAGTGGTCTAAATCTTGGGTCACCAAAGGCTGCTGATTTGGCATTGTGTATAATGTCATCTATTAGGGTTCTGTGAGCTATTAGTGAGCCTATACAACCTCTTAAATTACCATTGATTGTAAGTGTTACAAATGTAGCAGTTGGGTTTTGAAGATGAGGATAATTAACTAGCAATTTATTTATATCGATACTATCTCTTCCATCAAAATAGTCATTTATTGCCTGATTGGCAATATTTAATAAAATCTTATTCAACATAACCTTTTACTAGCTCCTCTATAACTTCACAAAATCTATTTGTATCATTTGGACAATGGCAAACCTTATATTCCTCTATACCTATTTTATGTGCAATCTCTTTGTATTCAATCCCTAATTCAAAGATTGTTTCACTATTATCTATAGTAAAACTGATAGGGTAAATCAATACTTTTTGCCCTTTGAACTCTTTTAATTTCTTTCCTAATGATGGCGTAAGCCATTTCATAAAACCTACCTTTGATTGATAAGCTAAAGATATGGATTTGAATCTAATATCATTATATGCGAACATTGCAGTTAACAATCTTACATGTTTTTTCATTTGCTTCTCATAAGGGTCACCATTATCTACTATTTTTTGTGGTAGCCCATGAGCTGAAAAGATTAGATTATATTCTTCACTTTTATCTAGTAAAAGTGTATCTCTAATGCTATATACAACGCAAACATTGAAAATCTCTTTATCATAAAAAGGTTCTATTACTTTAATATCAAATTTATCACCACTTGCTTCTATAAAATCTTCTACACTTGATTTTGTCGTAGTTGTAGAATATTGTGGATACAAAGGAAGTAAAACAACCTCTTTTATCCCTTTTTCTTCAAGTTCTTTTACAACCTGAGATGCAAAAGGTGGTGTATATCTCATAGCCCATGTAATATGAAATACTTCCAGTCTATGAGTTAATTTTTCTATTAATTTTTCTGTTAAGTGATTGATTGGTGAGCTTCCACCTATTGCTAGATAATTCTCCCATGCGGAGTTTTTTCTACTAAGAACTATCAATGCAGCTAGTAATGATCTTAAAAAATTGTTTTTAATAGTTAGTATATTTGGGTCATTGAACATATTTCGTAAAAACATTTCAAATTCTTCTTTATTTCTAGGTCCACCCATATTTAATAAAACTAAAGCTTTTTCCATATCCTACCCTTTTATCTCTATAATCTTATCGCTACACCACGAGGCTAAATCTTTGTCATGTGTTATTAGTAATATACCAAATTTATCCAAAAATGAAACTAAAAGTTTCATCACCTCTAATGATGTGATATTATCCAATGCACTTGTTGGCTCATCTGCCAATAAAAGATCAGGTTTCATTAATAAAGCTCTCAAAATTGAGCATCTTTGAAGTTGCCCACCTGATAGTTCTTTTGGTTTTTTGTATAAAAGAGACTTATCAATGACAAGCTTTTCTATAAAGAAATCTATATCCTTGTCTAATCCATCACTTTTTACAACATCTTTTATTTGTTCTATTATACTATAAGTTGGATGGAAGCTTGTATAGGGGTCTTGATAGATGGTAGCAATTTTTTGTGTTTTAATACTTCCGCCAAAAGGTTTTAAATTTTTAGTAATCAACTCAAAAAGTGTACTTTTACCACTTCCACTCACTCCAACGATTGATACTACCTCACTTTTATTTAAAGTTAATGAAAAATCTTTATATATAAGCTTAGATTTATTATAACCAAAAGAGAGGTTTTGTATGTCAAGAACTGGTATCATAATTAGTTATTTTTGTTCCGCCATTTTTTTATCTACATCACTTAGTATATCTTCACCTTTTGCCCAATTTTCACGGCTTACCTCATCAAAAACTATATAACAACTAGGTTTTGGTTTGCCACAAACTCTAAGCATTGTATCAGATATATCATTGGCAATTTCTCTTTTTTGTTCTATAGTCAAACTTCCTGCGACTTTTACATTTATGTAAGGCATTATATTCCCTTTAGAAATTTTTGACAAATTGTAACATATTTTATTAAAAACTTAAGCTTATTAAAAAACACAACATTATTTAAACTTAGATTTGATAGAATTGTCATTGAATAAATTTTCAAGGAGATAAAATGAAGAAAGTAATTTTGAGTGTTGTTGCAGCTTCTGTAGTAGCTATTAGTGCGAGTGCAACAGATCTTTATAAACCATGCGTTGCTTGTCATGGTGCAAATGCAGAAAAAGCTGCATTAAATAAATCACAAATTGTAAAAGGTTGGGATGTACAAAAACTTGTAGATGCAATGAAGGGTTATAAAGATGGAAGTTATGGTGGACCTATGAAAGGTGTTATGAAAGGTCAAGTTGCTAAACTTAGCGATGCTCAAATTTTAGAACTTGCTAATTACATAAACAAACTGTAATCTCTCTAATTCACTCACCACTTAGGTGAGTGAATTTTTCTACAAAATCTTTTAAAAATCTTTTTTTAATTCCTAAATTTGGTATTATTCTCAATATTGGTTGATTCACTGTTGGTTGGCGAATAGCACCTACTAAAAAACCTTTATTTTTAAGCTCTTGTTGTAATTGTAAAACTTTTTTATTTGTTTTTACTGGTATTGTAAATATTAATGAATTATTTTGTTGATTAAATACTTTATTGAGTTTCTTTATATTTGTATCAATCTTTTTTCTTAATTTAGTAGATTTTTTTTGGATATACTCTAAAGTATGATAACCCAATGCTGTATCAAATATTGATGGTGCTGTACTATAAATGATAGGTTTTGCACGATTTACCAAAAAAGATATAATCTCATTTGAAGCTAAAATATAAGCTCCATAACTTCCATAAGCTTTGCCAAGTGTTCCCATTTTGATATGATTTGGTTTTGGTTTTATTTGATAATAATCAAAAATACCTAATAATTTCTCCCCCAAAACTCCACTACTATGAGCTTCATCTACTATCAAGATTGCATTATATTCATCAGCTATATCAAATATCTCTTTTTTAGGTAATCCTCCACTCATCGAGTAAACACCTTCTATTGCTATAATTATCCTCTTAAATTCTTGATTTGTAGATATTAGCTCTTTTAGATGGGATATATCATTGTGTCTAAAAAATTGCACTTTTGCCATACTTAATTTTGAAGCTAAAATTCCACTTGCATGATACTCCTCATCAATTAAAAACAAATCTTTTTTTCTAGCCAAACTTTCGAAAAGTGAGATATTTGCCAAAAACCCACTACCTACAACAATAGCATCTTCAAAATTGTGTAGTTCTTTTAATTTATCTTCAAAAAGTTTGTGTATTTTGCTATAACCATTGACTAGCATTGATGCTCTTGGGCTTTGATATAGTTCTTTTTTGGTAGTTTGGTATGCTTTCTTTAGGAGTTTTTTATTTTTAGAAAGTCCTAAATAATCATTAGATGCCAAATCTACAAGGTTATCATCAAATATTACTCTATTTCTTAATCTATTGGCTTTTTTGATAGCTTGGAGTTCATCATCGTAAAACATTTATTTCCTATAAAGTGATATTTTCTATTAAATCTATTTTATTATCATATACTATTATAGCATCTATACAAAACTTTACATCAAGGTTTTTGACTTTTAGATAGTAATAAATACTTTTTATAAGTTTATGGAGTTTTGATGGAGTTATATTATAGATAGCATCATAACTTGTACCACTTTTTACTTCAACAAAATGATAAACATCTCCTTTTGTGGCAATAATATCAATCTCACCCATTTTTTTGGCATAATAGTTTTGTTCTATTATGGTAAATCCTTTTTGTTTGAGAAATTCTACAGCTTTATTTTCTGCTATGTTGCCTTTTAATCGACTCATGAAAAAACTCCGTTTTTAATAATTTTGAATTTTGAATTTTAAATGTTGAATTAAAATATCCACCATTCAAAATTCATCATTCAAAATTCAACATTCATCACTACTCACTTCCACTTTCAACGACTTAAATCTAGCCGTCTTGGTCAATTCATCTGATTCATCACCAAATATATAGTTGATTTTACTTTTTGCATGATGAAAAGATGTAAACATAGTTCCAGTTTTGATACTTTTTGAAAATTTTATCTCTAAAGGTGCGGATTGTCCATATTGGGTTTTAAGAACCACTTTTGATGATGTAAACTTATCTTGGTCATCTATACTAACTAACAAAATATCATTAGGATGTTTTTCATTTAATCTTGGTGATTCTTTTGTTTGAGCTGAGTTGTTATAATGGACTAAAACTCTACCAGATGTTAGATAAAAATGATTTTTAAGACTTTCACAATTATCTAAAATTTCTTTTATTTGACCTCTTAAAATATATGAATTATAAGTAAGATTACCTAAACCATCATCAGTTCGAAAATCATCAAGGTGAAGTATCGGTGTATCATCTTTATCTATTGGCCATTGCATACCTTTACTTCTATGTTTGCTTAGCTTCATATAACTAGCTCCCTTGTACCTTGAGACATCAGCCCTTACGGCATCCCAAACTTGCTCGCTTGATTCATATAAAAAATCACCTTTTAGTTTGTTTTCTATATCTCTTAAAACTTCCCAATCATCTGGTAAATCACATTCAACAAGAGGTTGAGATAAATGAAGTCTTCTCATAGCATTTACATAAACACCTGTTTTCTCATAAGCACTTTTTACACCAAAAACAATATCACTTTTATTCGCAATTTCATTCATAAAAAGCTCTTGGGTTACTATAAACTCAAGATTATCTAATGCTTTATTTATTTTATTTTGATTTGGATGGATATGTGCAATATCTTCACCCATGATATACATTGATTTTATTTCCCCATCAAGCATTGCATTTATCAAATCTGGTGTCATAAGACCTATTTCTTGAGGTGTTTGATAATCTGGTGCATAATAAGGAAGACAACCTACATCACAGGTACCTTGAACATTGTTTTGTCCACGAAGAGGCATAAGCCCAGCTCCAGTTTGTCCAATATTTCCTGTCATTAGGGCTAGATTTGCTATAGCCATCACAGCTTTACTACCATCAATATGTTCACTTATTCCAAGACCCCAAAAAATCATAGATCTTTTTGTAGCATATTCTCTAGCAATTACTGGTATCAGCTGGGCTAAATCTTCATATCCTTTCAATTTCTCAAAAAACTTTGGATTTGCAAACTCATCATTTAAAATAGAGTTTTTATACTCTTCAAACCCTTTACATCTTGTGTTTATAAATCTTGTATTATAAAGATTTTCACTAAGTATAACATATGCCATCATATTCAAAACTAATAAATTTGCCTCATAAGGGATGACCGCATTGTATTTTGCAAATTTTCCAAGATGAATTTCTCTCACATCAATTACAGCAATGTCCACAATCTTATCTCTTGATGCTTCTATCATTCTATTTGCTACTATTGGATGGGCATCTGTTGTGTTTGAACCAATTACAAGTAAAAATTCACTTTTGAATATATCATCATAAGGATTTGTTGCAGCTCCTTCTCCAATTGTAGTTTTGAGCCCTTTTAGACTTGGGCTATGACAGACTCTTGCACAGTTATCTATATGAGGTGACTCCATAGTCTCTCTTGTAAACTTTTGAAGCATCCAACCACTTTCACAGCTTGTTCTTGCTCCTCCTGTGGCACAAAAGCTATGTCTTCCATATTGTTGCTTTAGAACATCGAGCTTCCAAGCTACAAGAGATGTTGCAAATTCATAGTTTGACTCATACCAAATATCATCTAATTGAATAAGCCTTTTTGACCTAGCTTTTAGCTCTGTTGGCAAAGCATCAAAGTTTTTTTCTATAAAACTTTTTTTGATTCTTGGTGTTCTGATTCTATTAGGGGAATCTACAAAATCAAAGCCATATTTACCTTTGATACAAAGTTTACCTCTACTTACATACCCATCACTTTGAGCGTAAATTTTTGTTATTTTATTATTATGTACAACTGCTGTTATATCACAGCCCACTCCACAATAAGTACAAACCGAGTTAATATCAGTTGTCATTAAAACCTCTCATTAAAATTAATTTTAGGCAAATCATCCTCCGCCAACAAATTGTAAAAGTTCTATTTTATCACCATCTTTTGGTATAAAAGTATTCCATTCATCTTTTTTTACTATATTCATATTAACCGCAACTGCCATCACTTTATCAATAATTTGTAAATCATTCATTACATCATATACAGTTTTATTATCATTAACTGTTCTTATTTCACCATTGATTATCAAATCCATTGTTACCCTTTGATAAAATTTTATCGTAAGATAACAAAGTTTTGCTTGAATTTTCATGTAAAAAATGAATTAACCAAAAAATAAATCATGATTTCTTACAAATTCTATACTTTCTTAATCTAAATATAAAAATCATTCTATTATAATTAGATTTTATATTTATTTAAGGTAATAACAAATGAACAGCTTTGCAAATAAACTCAGAATATCAACAAAAATACTTCTTCCTGCAATAATAATGATTTTTGCATCCAATATTATAACTACATATATTTCAACAAATAAAATGGAACAATTGGCATATACGAATACTAAAGAATCCTTATCTATGCTTACAGATTCTATTTTCTTGACTCTAAGAAATGCTATGAATAGTGGTGACCCTGAAGTTATCAAAAAAGCTGAGTTTGATAGTAGAGAAGGTATTAAAGGTTTACAAAGATTGTATGTAGCAAAAAGTCAAGAAACCATAGAGTTTTATAGTCCTGGAGAAAACTTTACAAATGATAAAGATGTATTAGATGTATTTAATACCAAAAAAGAGTTAGTTTTGGAAGTTCTAGACAATGGTCACTCTGGGCTTAGAATTCTTCGTCCTATGATAGCTACTAATGAATGTTTGATGTGTCATGCCAATCAAAAAGAAGGTGATGTTATTGGGGTAATGGATTTAACTTTTTCATTAGATAGTGCTAAACAACTTATAAATGATACTATTTTTAGTCTATCTTCTATTGCATTGGTTATCATTATTTTAATAAGTTCAATGATACTATTTATTACAAAAAAAGCAACACAACCTATAGAAGACTTTAAAATGGGACTAATAAACTTTTTTGACTATATATCTAAAAAGAAAAACTCAATTGAACCTTTGCAAGTACATACTATGGATGAAATAGGTGAAATGGTAGTAGTTGTAAATGAAAATATAAATAAAACGATACAAGGTTTGCACCAAGATGAAATTGCAATAAAAGAAAGTTCAGAAATTTGTCAACAAGCTTCACTTGGTCAAATAAATGTAAAAATAAATGCCAAAGCTTCAAATCCTGAAATCAATAATCTTATAAATATAGTTAATAAAATGTTAGATGCTATGAATTATAATGTAATTAGAGTTTTAAAAGTTCTTGAAGGTTATAGTAACGATAACTATGAATTAAGAATCAATTCAAAAGGCTCAACCAAAGGTGAATTTAAAGAGTTATTTGACAAAGTAGATATGCTAGGGAGTACTTTGGTCAAACTAAGTGGACAAAATCTCAAAAATGGTCTTGCTCTTCAACAAGATTCTAAAATACTAGCCCAAAATGTAGAACAACTAACTTTATCTTCAAAAGAACAAGCTAACTCTTTGAAAGATACCACAGTACTAATAGCAGATATTGCAAAATCAATCCATTCAGCTACGGTAAATGCGTCAAAAATGGCTTCTTTGGCACAAGAGGTAACACAATCTTCAAATAGTGGTCTTAAACTTGCTAATGATACTACAACCTCTATGGATGATATTAATACTAAAATCAAATCAATTAGTGATGCAATAACCGTAATAGAACAAATTGCATTTCAAACAAATATCCTATCTTTAAATGCTGCCGTTGAAGCAGCAACAGCTGGAGAAGCTGGGAAAGGGTTTGCAGTAGTTGCTGCCGAAGTTAGAAATCTTGCATCAAGAAGTGCTGAAGCTGCTAGAGAAATCAATACTTTAGTGACAAGTGCTACGCTTACCGCAAACAATGGTAAAGAGATGGCTAATAATATGATTAGTGGTTACCATAAATTAAATCAGAATATAACATCAACTATTGCGATTATTGATGAAGTTACAAGAGATAGTAAAGAACAACAAACAAAAATTGAAGTTATCAATAATGCTATAAACGACATTGATACAAAAACACAAAAAAATGCCCAAATAGCTATAGAAACAAATATTGTTGCACAACAAACAAATGATATTGCTGGACTAATAGTCGAAGATGCGAAAGGAAAAAAGTTTGATGGTAAAGGTGATATAAAGGTGCGAAAAGAAATTATTGACCCAAGCTATAATGGTGTTGAAAAAAGAAGAATTGAAGGACTTATTAAAAATGGTACTTTAGATAGACCATAGTCAATGGAATAGTTTTTGTATGTACTGGTATTACTAGGAGCATACACATGATACAAGAAAAAGATAGATATATCACCTTTGAGAATATTGACTGCTATAAAAATGCAATAGATGTACTTGATGCTATGAATGAACTTTTTGAGATGATACCAGAATCCAAAAATGACTTTTGGGTTAGATTTATGGGATTTATCCCTGAGAATTATAAAGATATTTTTTCAAAAGAAGGTGATAATAAAGATATCTTATATCATGTGTGTGGAAATATCTTTTATATATGGGATTTATTTGACGAGTATGACTTTGAAAAAGGGCAAGAAATACTGAACTGTGCTGAAATGGAGTGCTGTTAAATACAGACTCTATTTCTACCATTTTCTTTTGCTATATAGAGCTGTTCATCAGCTTTTGCATAAATTTTAATTTCATTGGTTATATCTTGACCTTTTTGAACTACCAATCCAAATGAAGCTGTAATATATTTACTTGCACTATTTTGACTATGTGGAATTCTTAGATTTTCAATATTTTGCCTTATTTTATTTACAAATTCAAAAGATTTATTTTCATCTATACCTTTAAAAAGAATACCAAATTCCTCACCACCTATCCTAAACACATAATCATTCCCCCTAGCGATACTTCCTTGCAAACATGAAGCAACTTGAATCAATACATTATCACCTTCTTGATGTCCATATGTATCATTATATTGTTTGAAAAAATCAATATCAAGGATTACAAATGATACATAGTCATTTTCTCTTTTACAAATATTTAAAAACTTTGGCAATACTTCATTGAAATATCTTCTATTATAAATCCCTGTTAATCCATCACTAATAAGAAGTTCTTGAACTTTTTTCTCATTTGTTATATCTTGAAAAACAGCAGTATATCCTGTTTTAATCCATTTTTTATCAATAATTGGCGAGATTGAGCCTCTTATCCAATAAATACCACCATCTTTCTTAATATTTTTTAGCTCACCTTCCCATATTTGATTTTGGGATAACTTATCCCACAAATTAGCATATATGCCTTTATTAATATCTGGGCTTTTCATTTCTTTATGGGTTTTACCAATGAGCTCTTTCTTGGAATATCCACTGATATTTGCAAATGCTTGCGAAGCATATTTTATTTCACCTTCTAAGTTACATTCAGAAGTGATGATATTTGTATCAATAATTGTAGTGAATTTTTTTAACTTCTCATATGAGTCTTCTAGTCTTGAAATTATACTATTAAATCCAAAATTAATAATCAAAAATACACTCACACCAGATAAAATAAAAATTGTCAAAAATACTTTTCTACTTTCCATATAAGATAAATATTCTTGTGTTAAATCATTTAAAAATACAAATTCCCCTAGTTTATGCCCTTTTAAATCAAAAATATGAAAGGAATATGCACAATAAAGGTCACCATTTTTCATTATATCTGTATGTTCTTTATGCCCAAAGTGATTTGGTAAGTTTGCTATAAGCTTAGGGTCATGAATTGTGCTAAATTGGATAGATTTTCTATTTTCTTTAAGTCCTTGTTGGTCTATATATAGTAACCCTTGTATATCATTGAAATAAGTTACTAAATCTAAAGCTTTTTTTGGAGATATACCAAATTCTAATGCACCAACATAAATATCATTATGAAATATAGGGGTTACTACCCTATAAGAAAGTGCATGTAAGCCCATTTCAAAACCAGCTAAAAGTTTTTTTTCTCTATGAACAGTACCTATCATTGGACGCAAGGTAGCTATCTCATCACCATAAATATTTGGTTTATGCACCCTTAAAAAAGATGTCCCATCACTAAGATGAAAATGCATTTGCTCAAAATAAGGGTCTTGAATGCGTAAATTTTTGTAAATATCTTGTACTAAAGAATATACAAGCTCTCTATCTTGAGCAATAAATGCTTCGACAATTTTATCAGTTAAAACAATTTTTGCATTGCTAGAATAAATATCTTCAAAATTCTTAGCAAGACTTTTGTAGTATGATGTTTCAACTTTTAGGAAATGGTCATATTTAATCTTTGCTAGTCTCTCATCTTGAAAATTATCCATAATATATAAAAATGTTCCTAATGTACATATAAAGACTAAAAAGATAAACAGTAATGTTTTATTTTTGACACTAAGAGTTTCCATTACCTACCCATTTTGAAATTATTTTTTATACAATCTAAATCATAACTACTTAAACCTTTGAGAAAAATAAAAGTTTTATACTTTTTAAATAACTATTGTTTATCTAATATTACTCAATAATAAAATCATTACAATGGCCTATTTGAGGGAATTCAATAACAAATGAAGCTCCAAAAGATTCTTCATTCTCAATATTTTGCTCAAAAATCTTCCCATGGAAATGGTTGTGAATGATTTGAGAACTCATATAAAGCCCCAAACCAGTACCTTGAGATTGGTGTTTTGTGGTAAAATATGGGTCAAAAATCTTATCTTTTATATCTTCACTTATACCACCTGCATTATCTGTGATAGTGATTTTAATATTGTTATTTTCTTCTATAAGAAAAATTGATACTCTTTTATTTTCAATATTATTTTGTATAAAAGCATCTTTTGAATTAGCTAATATATTTAAAATCACTTGTGACAATAAATTGTCACTACCATAATAATAAATACTAGCATCTAACTTTGTATCAATTTTTATGAAATGACTATCATATGAAGCTTTGATAATACTTATAGTATCATTAATAGCATCTATAACAAAAAACTTCCTTTTTGGCTGATCTTTTCTAAAGAAGTTTCTAAAGTTATCTATAGTATGTGATAAAAATTCAGCATTGTGCATAACACAATCATTTGCTTCAATAATATCTTGAGGTTCCAATATACCATATTCATGTTTTAGTTTCAATCCACTCACACTTGAAGTAATAGCACTAAGAGGTTGCCGCCACTGATGAGCAATATTTCCCATCATTTCACCAATTGCTGCTAATCTAGATTGATGTTGCAGTAATACATCTTTTTGACGATTTTTTTCTACTTCTTGTACAACTTTTTCTTCAAGATTTATGTTTAAAGTGTGTAGTTCTTTAGTTTTATTTTCTACTTCAAGTTCTAAGTTGAGTTCATATTCTTTTATAAAACTAATATCTCTAAAAACAACTACAGCATCTCCATCACTTGTAGGTGCAACAGTAAGACTTACAGGGAAAAATGTACCATCTTTTTTGATAAATACTTCTTCACATTTTCTAATCTTTCTATCATTTACCGTATTGTAAATTGGACACTCACTCACATCATAATGTTCACCTGATGGTTTATGATGATGGAATAACTCATGTTGGTTTTTGAGTAATACCTCATCTGCACTAAAGCCCAACATCTCAAGTGCTGTTTGATTGATAAACATACAATTTCCATCTTTATCAACCCCATATACACCATCAGCTATACTATCAAGTAACACTGCTCTATCTTGAATTTTTTTTGTATACTCTAATAACTCTTTGTAAATTTGTATAAAATATTTTATGTTAAATGATACAATCAAGATTAAAAACAATGATGATACAAAAATCAAAATATTGATTTTATCAATAATATCTTCTTGTGAACTATCAAGCTCTAAGATAATTTGTTGTAAAAAAAATGATATGTCTTCATAATCAGTTCTAACCATATCTAATACTTTTAAAGCTTCTAATTCATTATTCTCTATAAATAAAGATGAAGCTTGAACACTTAGTTTAAATAAATCCAAATATGAATGATATATCTTACTTGTGTCGTATCCAATTGAATCTAATGTATCTAAAGAAGATTTAATAGATTGGGAGTTTTTAGCACTTAATACTAAATAGCTCATTTGTTTTGATATATAACTTTGATATAAGTTTGTATTCATCATAGATAAATCATACTCAATTTGCTTTACATATTGCTTCGCTTCAATCATCTCTTTTGATTGATAATTTAGGAATTGATATATAGAGTAAAAAACACTAAAAACAAATATTACAATCAAAATATTTGGAATAATAATCTTAAGTAGTGGGCTATTATTCACTTCTAACTCCAATAAAGTAATGATTCGCTAACTCTTTTTGAGCAATCTCTTCTATCATCCAGTTGGCAAAATCGATAGCTTTTTGATTGTTTTTTTGATATATAAGATTTAATTCTCTAGTTAATGGATAAATTCTGTTGATTATATTTTCTTTAGAAAACTCCATACCCTCTATAGGAATTATTTTGATTGGCATACCTTGGTTGATTGCTTCAATTGCATTGCCATATGAAATAAAACCTATACTATTTTCTAAGCCTCCAACCCATACTAATACATCATTATTGGCTTGACCTATCCAAGCTTCTTTGGTGATTTGTTTTGAGATATCACTGTTTGTTGGATTTTGATGACTGTAGAGTCCTAAAAAATCTTCAAAAATAGAAAGACTCCCTCTACCGTAACCTTTTGTTGTTGCTATAATATTCTGATTTTGACCATTTAGCTCTAGCCAATTATTAACTGTTCCAGAATATATATTGACAAGTTGTTCTTTTGTGATAAACTTGATAGGATTAGTTTCATTTACAATAATTACTAATACATCAAATCCTATAGTCATACAAGAAAACTCTTCTTTTTCTTTTGTACTCAAAGATCTCGCAATCATACCAATATCAGCAGTATTAGAAGCTATAGACTGTACACCAGCACTACTACCACCACCTGATATAATAAGATTAATATCTGCTATCTTTTTGTAATCATCCTGTAATCCATGAATTATAGGCTGAATAGTAGTAGCACCAACAACTTTTAAACTTTCTCCATATACAAAACCAAAGGACAACATAAACACTATAATTAAACTTTTCAATCTTATTACCTTATTTGATTTAACCATTATTATACATAAAATCATCTTATTATTAACAAAAATATTACAAAAATAGAGTCATATTTATATGTAATTTATATAATTACAAAGAATATTGACATATCTATATAACCATTTTCTATAAATTAATTAAAATTTGATATAATTAGCAAAAAGGCGATATTATAAAATTCTCGAAAGTATATATAGAACTTACAAATATTTGTGGTTTAAATTGTTTTTTTTGTCCTCCAAGTGAAAGAAAATCTGAGATTATGTCACTAGAGCTTTTTGATAAGATTTGCTCGGAAGTAAAAGATTTTACAAATGAGATCTATTACCATATTATCGGTGACCCTTGTGTTTTATCTAATTTAAATGAGTATTTGAATATTTCATATAAACACAATCTAAAAGTCAATATTACTACAAGTGGGTTTTATATAGACCCTACCAAATTCGAGCTTCTTACCCACAAAGCAATAAAACAAATCAATTTCTCACTAAATAGTTTTAATGCAAATGATACAAAAAAATCTTTTGATGAATATATAGATACGATATTAGATTTTTGTAAGTACAAAATAAATTGTCCAAATAATATATTTATCAATCTGAGACTCTGGAATCTAGATAGTAGCCAAAGTGCAAATGAGTACAATACAAAAGTTTTTTCTAAAATACAAAATTTCTTTGGGATAGAATATATTGATATTTCAAAAGATAATATACGAGTGGACAATAAAGTATTGGTTTGTTTTGATGAGTATTTTGAATGGCCAAGTCTTAATAATACTTATGTAGAAGAAAATGGATATTGCTTAGGTTTGAAATCTCACATAGGTATTACAAATAATGGAATAGTTGTACCTTGTTGTCTAGATAAAGATGTGATAATTAATCTTGGAGATTTAAAAACACAAAGCCTAAAAGATATTTTAAAGTCACAAAAAGCAACAAATATAATAAATGGTTTTAAAAATCACATTGCCGTAGAAGCTCTTTGCAAAAAGTGTACTTACAAAAAAAGATTTAACGATTTTGGGAGTTGATTAGCATAATCATACCATTATTTCCAGCTTCTATAGCAAAATCAATCGGCTTCATTGCAAAATTATTTTCTACATCTACTTTTACACCATAAGAGGTAAATAACTCAAACATTTCTGTTCTATTCTTATGTGCCATTTGATGAAGGGGAGTATTTCCTATGTTGTTTTTTGTATTTGGATTTGCACCTTGGCTCAAAAGTAATGTAGCAATTGGTATATGATTCATCACAACAGCATAATATAAAGGTGAAAATCCTTTATCATCTTGAGCTTCTATATCAGCACCTTGGTCTAATAAATACTTTATCAAATCAATATCTCGCTTTTTGATAGCAATATGCAATGGTGTCAAACCAACTTTTGTAGTAGAGTCAATATCATAAGTTTTTAATAAAAGTTCTACTTTTGATTTATCTCCTTGATAGATGGCAAGATGCAAATCATTCCAACCATTATTGGAGTCTACATTAGAAGAAAATGCCAAATTTAATAATACGATTATTAGAAAAATAATTTTTATCATAGTAAAACCTTAACTTTATAGTATAGTTGTAAAGTTACCATAAATAAAGTAAGATAAACTAAAAGTATAATTTTTAAAGTATTAATATAAGGTAATATTATAATTTTTAAACTCAATAATAATTAGTATCAAACTATAAAGTCACTTTAAGTATTTCGGAGTAGAATTCCGAGCTGATTTTGACTCATATAAGTCAAAACATTATTAAATGAGGTGTATAAATGAAAAACTTAGTTATGATTGCTTTAAGCGCAATGTTGGTTTTAGGATTCGCTGGATGCGATAAAAAAGAAGAAGTAAAAACTGAAGTTGAAACTCCAACTCAAGAAGTTACAACAACTACTTCAGAGGTTGTAGAAGTTAAAACTCCAACTGAAGAAACAGCTGTAATAGATGAAGAAGATCCAGTTGTAAAAGCTACTGAAGATGAAGATGCTGTATTAGAAGAAGTAACTCCAGAAGCTACTACTACAACTACGACAACTGAGCAAAACTAATATTTAAATATATTAGCAAGTTTAAGTCCTAGATTTTCTAGGACTTATTCGCTATCTCCGCTTTAGGCTCGGATATATAATAACCTTGTGTATAATCAACCCCAAGTTCTACCATAATATCTTGTATCTCTTTACTTGATACAAACTCAGCTATAGTTTTCATACCTTGAGAAGTTGCAAATTGTGTAATAATTTTTACGACTTCATAAGCATCTTTATCGTTATTAATATTTTTTATCAAAGAACCATCTATTTTTACATAGTCAGCTTTGAGTTTTAGTAAGTATTCAAAGTTTGAATACCCTGTGCCAAAGTCATCAATTGCTATTTTACACCCTTGTATTTTAGCATTTTTTATAAAAGAAATAATATCATCAAAATTTTTAAATCCTTCAGATTCAACTATCTCAAATACTACTTTATCTTTAATATTTGGATATTTTTCAAATTGAGCCATAATAAATTCTTTAATCTCATTGCTTTCTATATCTTCAGCGGATAAATTGATAGAAAACTCATAATCTTTGTCATTAAAATATGCAAAACTTTTTTCTACTATTATTTTTGTAAGCTTTTTATACAGTTTAGTTTTCTTTGCAATATCTAAGAAAAACCAAGGACTAATAGCTTTATCATCATCAAGGAGTCTCATTAGTACTTCATATTTCTCAATTTTTAGAGTTTTGTTATTGTAAATTGGTTGATAATATGGCACTATTTTATCATCTTTGATAGCAGCTTTTACTTTATGAGCCCATAAAATATTGTTTTTATATTTTTCAGCTTCTACTGTACTAGAATCATCACATTCACTCATAAAGACACCATGTCTCTTCGCTGTTTTTAAGGCTATATCAGCATCTTTTAAAGTATTATCATGATAGCTATGTAAAGAAATACCAGCAGTTAAATTTACACTAATTTCAATATTATCAATACTAAAATATGTATCACTTATCTCATCTATAAAGTGTCTAACTTCTTGTTTGATATCATCATCTGATATTTTAGAAGGATTAAATAATAAAGCATATTCATCAGATGGCATTTTATATACTTTTGCTTGAATATCAAAATATGATTTGATTTTTTGTGATACAAGAAGCAATATTTCATCTCCTGTATAATGTCCATAAAAATCATTTATTTCTTTGAAAGAATCTATATTTAAAAGTACCAACTTATTAGATTCTCCATTTTCTAAATCTGCTAATAATTGATTTCTATTTGGTAGCTTAGTCAAAGAATCATAATAATATGACTCTTCCAAGTCTTTTTTGGCTTGCATAATATCTGTAATATCATTTCTTACAGCAATATACTCTTTGATTTTTTTATTCATATCAAATATTGGTACTATTGTAGTCTTTACATAATAACCTTTACCATCTTTTGTCCTATTTTTTATAACACCTTTATAAATTTCCCCTCTAATAATAGTATTCCAAAGGTTAGCAAATACATTCTTTTGAGTATCAGGATGTTTAAATATAGAATGGGCTTTACCAATAATTTCTTCTTTAGTATAACCAGTTCTTTCACAAAGTTTATTATTTACATATGTTATTAAACCATTTAAATCTGATTTAGAAACCAAAGAAGTTTCATCAAGGGCTATTTGATAAGCTTTTAGCTGAGATATCATATTTTCTAGTTCTTTATTAGCAAGTTTTTGTTCTTGACTTTTTAGATAAAGTTCAGTTTCTTTATCTAATATAATATTTGTCATATCATAAAAAGCTTTTTGGAACACTGCAAATTCATCATTTAATTGTATATTTTTATTAGATATTTGATTTGTTTGTCTAAAATCTTTGATATCTTCCAAAAGTTTTTCTATTGGGTTGTTGATATATTTTTTTATAAATAAGTATCCAAAAGAAAACATTAAAAATATTATAATTATTAAAGATATAAAGATAGCATTTTTCAATGTCTCGATAGTAGATTCTAGATTATTATAATAACTCAAATAAATGATATCTAATTCATCAAATAACCCTTTTTCTTCAATCCATATTTTCTTATTTGCTATTTTGAAATTTTCAGATTTTTGTAATAAAGTTTTTTCAATATCTACCTTATATTCTTCTAATTCATCTGGTAATGCATAAAATAAGTTTTGATATCTTACTATCAATGTCAAATCTTGCATATTTTTAAAAGAGCTTAAAAATCTTTCATCAATTAATTTAAATGATACAATAGAACCAATTTTGGTATTTTTGTTACTATAAATATCATTAAAAACGACAAAAAACAAATCATTCTCATAATTGATTATATTCTTTTTATTATCATTCTCAAATAAATATTTTGTAAAAAAGTCTAACTTAGTTGCTTGAGTTGTTTTAGTTTCAAAATTATTACCATTTAAGGGTTTAGATAGAATAATTCTTTGATTGTCTTCATACAATGTATATCCAACACAAGATTCACCAGTTGAACTCACATATTCAGAATTATAAAAAGTCACTGGTCTATTATTTGCATCAAAAATAACTAAGAAATCTGAATCTAAAATTTGTGAAGATATTACCAAATCTGATGCAATAGAATGTCTAAGTTCCTCAAAAGTTGAATACCCATCATACTCTTTCAAAATAGATAAGTTAGCAATTAGCTCTTCATTATCCCCTATAACATCAATTGCTGAATACATTTTTTTGATATATATTTCAAATGTATGTGTGAGGTTTTGATGTATTATATTGAGTTCATTTTGAGTATTATTTTTATGAAAAGTCATTAAATTAATTATAAATATAAAAGAAACACATGACATAGTAATAATAACTGTAACTATACCAGTGAATAAAATTCTTTTCCTTAGTCCAAATAACATTAAGACCTCTTATTGTAAATTATTTGACGAGATTATCGAAAAAATAATAAAAAGCTACTTAATACAGCAAATATATTTTTATAACCATAGCTTTATAAAACTGTTGATATAATATAAAATAATTACTAAATATTACAAGGTTTCACTAATATGTCACAAATTCGGAAATTTACCCATCTTCACTTACATACAGAATATTCTTTACTTGATGGGGCAAATAAAATCAAAGAATTAGCAAAAAAAGTCAAAGAATATGGCATGGATAGTGTTGCTATGACAGACCACGGCAATATGTTTGGGGCTATTGATTTTTATAAGACTATGAAAGGTGCTGGAGTCAAGCCAATTATTGGGATGGAAGCATACTTACATAATAGCGAACAACTTGATGATAAAAGCACAAAACAAAGATTTCACTTATGTTTATATGCAAAGGACTTTGAAGGGTACCAAAACTTAATGTATTTGAGTTCTCAAGCATATCTAAACGGCTTTTATTACTACCCAAGAATCAATAAAAAACTACTAAAGAGTCACAGCAAAGGGCTTATTTGTAGTGCTGCGTGTTTGCAAGGGGAAATTAACTGGCATCTAAATCTTGCAAATGAAAGAAATGTAAAATTTGGTGCAAAAGGATATGATAGAGCAAAAGAGATTGCATATGAGTATAAAGAGATTTTTGGTGATGACTTTTATCTTGAAATTATGCGTCACGGTATTGGAGATCAACACTACATAGATGAACAAATACTAAGATTATCTCGTGAAACTGGTATCAAAATAATAGCAACAAATGATACCCACTACCTAAGCCAAAAAGATGCTCAACCACATGAGGCATTTATGTGTATAGCTATGAATAAATCTTTTGATGACCCAAATCGTCTAAAACACTCTGTTCATGAATTTTATCTCAAAACTCCAGAACAAATAGCAAAACTTTATGCAGATATCCCATGTGTTATCTCAAATACTCAAGAAATAGCAGACAAATGTAATCTGGAGCTAAAGCTAGGAGACCCAACACCACCAAACTTCAAATTTACAAGAGATTTTGCTCAAAAAAATGGACTTACACTACCTGATGGTGATATAGAATACTCACTAGAAAATGACAAAATTTTATTTATTTATGAATGTGAAAAAGGGCTTGTGGATAGACTAAAGCTTGTACCTTTAGAAAAACACGAAGAATATAAACAAAGACTTCAAGTAGAAATTGATATTATTAACAATATGAAATTCCCTGGATATATGCTTATAGTTTGGGATTTCGTGCGTGAAGCCAAAGAGTTAGGGATTCCAGTAGGACCTGGGCGTGGAAGTGCGGCTGGAAGCTTGGTAGCATTTGCACTAAAGATAACAGATATTGACCCTATGAAATATGATTTGCTTTTTGAGCGGTTTCTAAATCCAGAGCGTGTTTCGATGCCCGATATTGATATGGACTTTTGTCAAGCACGCCGTCAAGAAGTAATTGACTATGTGGTAGATAAGTATGGTCGTGTGAATGTGGCTCAGATTATAACTTTTGGTAAACTTCTTGCAAAAGGGGTGATTAGAGATGTTGCAAGGGTACTTGATGTACCTTATGCAAAAGCTGATGCTATGGCAAAACTAATCCCTGATGAGCTTGGAATTGATTTGAAGAAATCATATGAAAAAGAGCCAAATATCAAAGAACTGTGCGATAATGATGCCACAGCTCAAAGGGTATGGGATTTTGCACTAGCCCTTGAAGGACTCAATCGTAATGCAGGAACACACGCAGCTGGAGTTGTAATAAGTAATGAGCCTTTATGGAAAAAAACACCACTTTTCAAACCAAGTGGGATGGATACCATAGCGACACAATACAGTGGTAAATATGTAGAAGATGTGGATTTGATCAAATTCGACTTTCTTGGGCTTAAAACTCTCACAGTTATCGAAGAAGCCAATAAGCTAGTAGAATCTCGCCATGGCAATAGGGTAGATTTTGCCACATGTGATGTGGATGATAAAAAAGTATATGACCTTATCCAAACTGGTAATACTATAGGGTTATTTCAAATAGAATCTAGCGGTATGCAACAACTAAACTCAAAGCTAAAGCCCAACAACTTTGAAGATATTATAGCCGTTCTTGCCCTTTATAGACCAGGGCCTATGGAAAGTGGTATGCTTGATGACTTTATCGAGAGAAAGCATGGAAGAGCTGAGATAGAGTATATGTTCCCTGAACTTGAGCCAATTCTAAAGCCAACTTATGGGGTAATCGTATATCAAGAGCAAGTTATGCAGATAGTTCAAACTATTGGTGGATTTTCTCTTGGTGGAGCGGATTTGGTTCGTCGTGCTATGGGTAAAAAAATCAAAGAAGAGATGGACAAACTAAAAAGCCAATTTGCTGATGGTGCATCACAAAAAGGTTTTGACAAACTAAAAGCAGAAGAACTATTTGACTTGATTGTGAAATTTGCTGGATATGGTTTCAACAAATCTCATTCAGCTGCATATGCCATGGTTACCTTTTATACTAGTTACCTCAAAGCATACTATCCAACAGAATTTATGGCAGCACTTCTTACAAGTGAAAAAGACAAAACAGAAAAAGTTGTAAAATATGTAGATGAAGTCAAACGCTTAGGAATTGACCTTTTGCCTCCTGATATAAATAAATCTGAACTAGTCTTTAGTGCTAGTAATGTAAATGATAAAAGTGCTATTTTATTTGGACTAGGGGCAATAAAAGGTTCTGGAGAGGTTGCAATAGAGTCTATTATCAAATGCCGTGGGGATAAACCTTTTGAGAATCTAAGTGATTTTATTGGAAGAATTGATGGTTCTAAGGTAAATAAGAAGGTTATAGAATCTCTTATCAAATCTGGTGCTATGGATTGTTTTGGATATTCTAGAAAAGCAATGCTGTCTCAAATGGATACTATTTTGGAAGTTTCTTCAAAAGTAGCAAGTGCAAAAAAAATGGCTACTGGTTCACTCTTTGGTGATGCGCAAGAGATGGTTACTGTAGAATTAGAGATAAGCCAAATGGAAGAATACGAAGCAAAAGAGATATTAGAACTTGAAAAAGAGACTTTAGGTTTTTATGTCTCAGGTCATCCTCTTGATAAATATAGAGAAATTTTAGACAAAATGAACTACACACTAAGCTCTCAAATAGATGAGCTTGAAGATAATTCCCAAGCACTTTTTATAGGCAAAATAGAAGAAATCACTACAAAAATCTCAAAAAAAGGGAATAAATTTGGAATTGCAAGTATCATGGACTTGCATGGGAATATCGAACTAATGCTTTTTGAATCAAAAATGGAAGAGTTAAAAGCTTTCAACCTTGATGACCCACTAGGATTTAAAGTCAAGATTACAAAAGATGGTGATTTTACAAGAATGAATCTACTCAAAATAGAATCTCTCGATGATGCCAAAAAAGAAAAAATAAAACAAAAAAAAGTAGAAGCCCCAATAGACCCACTTTATATTGAAGTTCATCTAAATGATAGTGACAAAGTATTGTATGATTTGTTTGAAGTAGTCTCTAGAAATCAAGGAAGACAAGAGCTATTTATCACAATAAAATCAAAACTAGCTGACATAGTACTTCAAAGTGGATACAAACTAGACCCAAAAGCCCACCAACTACTCAAAGGTGTTGATGGGGTGTTAGTATTGTAAACCAAAAATATCTCTTTATATATTGTATTGTAAAGTAATATTTTTATATAATACACTCATGAAACATATACTTATAACAAATGATGATGGATATGAGGCTGTTGGGATAAAAGCCCTTATTGAAGCACTCAGTCCTATTGCAAAAATTACTGTTGTAGCACCTGCTACTCAAAAAAGTGCGTGTGGTCATTCTTTGACTCTTACAAGACCTTTGAGACTCATGAGCATTGATGATGATTTTTATAAAGTTGATGATGGGACTCCTACTGATTGTGTGTTTATTTCTCTTCATTCACTTTTTAAAGAAGGTAAAAAACCAGATTTGATAGTAAGTGGGATAAATGCAGGGTCTAATATGGGTGAAGATATCACTTATAGTGGAACTGCTAGCGCTGCTATGGAAGGTGTTTTGCATGGGATTCCATCTATTGCCATATCACAAGTGTGCAATAGTAACTGCAAAGATATAGATAATAGTTGGGATTTTGCTTTGGCAAAGCAGACTATTGCTAAAATAGTAAAAAAAATATTTGCAGATGAATTTCCACTTGGCAATAGAAAATTTTTGAATATAAATATACCACCTATTTCACCTCAGGAGTGTTCAGGAATAAAAGTTACAAAAGCTGGTTATAGACTATATGGTGATGATGTGCATAGACACACAAACCCTAGAGGTGAAGAGTATTATTGGGTAGGGCTTCATCCATTACTTTGGAAAGCTAGTGTTGATGAGATGTGTGATTTTGAAGCGATTAAAAACAATTTTGTTTCAATAACACCAGTTCATCTTGATATGACGAGTTATAATGATTTGAAAGAATTAGGAGAATGGCTGTGATAGATATTTTAGGTGCGTTGTCTAGTAATATTAAGATATTACAAGGTGAATTAAAAAGTGAAAAAGAGCTAATAGCAATACTAAAAAAAAGACTTACAAAAAAAGAATTTAAAGTCTTTTGTGCAATAGAAGAAGGTATAGAAGAGAGCAAAATAGCTGATAGTGTAAAAATGGATGTAGATGGTGTAATGGAAACTTACAAAACTGCTATAAAAAAACTAAATCAAGAAAAGTTGAAACACGAACTTATTCAATGAATTATATAAAACTTTTTACCCCTTTTGTTTTGATAATCTTATTTTTGGGAGGGTGTACTCAAAAATATGAAAAGTTTGATTTTTCAAATGCAAATTTGGTACAATCATCTTGGAATGAAATAAAAGGGTTTGAAAATGTTGATTTTCAAGGCTCACTTGATGCTTTTTTGCAAGGATGTCAAAGAAGTGCTAGGTTTGAGCTTCTTAAATCTTCTTGTGAAAATGCAAAAATCTCAACAAATCCAAAAGAGTTTTTTACTAAAAACTTCACTCCTTACAAAATGTATGATGATAAACACTCAAATACTGGTCTTATGACTGGATATTTTGAGTCTATGCTATATGGAAGCTTAATAAAAACAGATCGATATAAATATCCCATTTACAAAATACCAAATGATATATTTATAATAGATATGAGTGAAGTTTATCCAGAACTTGGTAAATATAGACTAAGAGGAAGAATACAAGGGAATAAAATAGTTCCATATTATTCAAGGGAAGAAATCAATAATCGTGATGAAAAGAATTATGAAGTGATTGCCTATGTGGATGATGAAGTTGAACTGTTTTTTTTACATATTCAAGGCTCAGGCAAAGTGAAGTTTGAAGATGGAACTATCATAAATGTGGGATACGGGATACAAAATGGACATAAATACTACGCTATAGGAAGAACTCTTGTACAAATGGGTGAATTAGACCAAACCAATGTAAGCTTACAAACTATTGCCTCATGGATTCAAGACAATCCAGACAAAAAAGATGAAATACTCAACCAAAATCAAAGTTATATATTTTTTACTACCAATAAAAAAGGTGCAACTGGATCACTTGGGACTGAGCTAATCGCCAAAAAGAATATAGCCGTAGATAGGACTTTCATACCTCTTGGGTTGCCAGTATTTATCAACACTTCTCATCCTATTACAAAAGAACCTATAGATGATATAGTAATAGCTACAGATACTGGTGGAGCTATAAAAGGTGAGATTAGAGCTGATTTCTTTTGGGGATATGGAAAAGAAGCCAAAGAAGCTGCAGGGGTGATGAAAGAGCCTTTTGAGATGTATATTTTTGTCCCAAATGATATCAAAGACCAAAGGAAATAAATGGGTGAAATAATAGCTTGGATAGTCAAAACTGTTGGGGATTTGGGATATATTGGAATATTTGTAATGATGTTTTTGGAAAGTTCTTTTTTCCCATTTCCTTCTGAAGTAGTGATGATTCCAGCTGGATATCTTGCATACAAAGGTGAGATGAATTTGGCACTTGCCATTGCGTGTGGTATTGGTGGAAGTCTTGCTGGGGCTTTGTTTAATTATTATCTAGCCCTTCGTTTTGGTAGAGCATTTTTGGCACGATATGGCAAATATGTTTTGATAAAAGAAGAATCTTTACAAAAAATGGAAGATTTCTTTGCTCGTCATGGTCATATTTCTACTTTTAGCGGAAGACTAATACCAGCTGTGAGACAATATATTTCACTTCCTGCTGGTCTTGCACGGATGGATTTACTCAAATTTAGTATTTATACATCCCTTGGAGCTGGGATTTGGGTTGCTATTTTGGCACTTTTGGGGTATTATATAGGGCATAATGAAGTTCTACTAAAAGAGTATTTACAAACTATTATTATATCAATTTTGGTTTTGTTGGTTGTTGGTGCTATATTTTATATACGATTACAAATTAAAAAAGGAATTATTAGCAAGAAAAAATAAATTCTACTTTTATTGAAACTATGTTAAGATTGCATTTTATATAGGAGTGTGTAATGGAATTCAAAATTGACGACAAAGAAGGTATCAAAAAGATACTAGAACAAAGAGTTCAAGAGACTTTAGCATCCAAAAATTATGCTAAAAAACCAAATAATGATAATGCTACTGCTGATACTATAAAGAACCCTAGTATTACAAATTATATTTTATTTGGTATTGTACTATTTCTTGCCACAATTATCAGTTTTTATGTAGGTACAACTACTTCAAAAACATCACAAACAAATGTCGCAATTCCAACCACAGATAATGCCAATGTAACGGTAGAACAATACAATCAAAACACACAAGAATTACTAACTACTATTGCTGATTTGAAAGAACTCCTTAAGACAAAAGAAGCAGAAGCTACAAAGAAAGTGACTCCGACAAAAGAAGTTGTAACAAAGCCTGAAGTTGCCAAAACAATACCTCAAACTGTCAAACCAATAGCACCAGTTATTGAAACAATAAGTGAAAATACAAATACTGATTATGAACCTATTAGCTCAACTGATGAATTTAACCTTTTCAAATGTTATGAAGCAAAAGTTGGTTCATTTATGGTGCCAGATAGATGTCTTGAGAATATTTCACAATTCCTAAATGATAATAAAAGTGCATCTAAATTTGAGATTATTGGTGTAGTAAATGATGATGACAAAATCTATCTAAAATCATTTTTCAAAGAAACAGCTACAGCAAATATGGTAGAGTTTGCATCTATGGGATTATCACGCCATAGAGTAGTAGAAGCTAGCTGGAAAGCAAAAGAGATAATTGGAGAAGATATCAACCTAACTCCAGTAAACTATACAATCAACTCAAAAATAAGCCGTGGATTTGTAATAAGAGCGTACAAGTAATATATACTTATTAGTAGAGACTCCGAATCTAGTTCGGAGTGACTATTTATATTTGATATCACTAAGCTTCAATTCTACCTTAGCATATTTCTCATCACCTTTTACCTTCACCACATTATCCAACACCACAATTTGCTCTTGCAAAACACTATTACTATTAAGATATTTTTCAATATTTACCACCCTTTGTTTTGCTAGATCTTCCAAAGATTTAGGTTCTACAACTTGTTTGAGTATTAAAAAGTTTGAAAGTTCTTCTTTGTAGAGTCTTTCATCAAATTCTTTATCTTTTGTATATTTTTGTTTTACTTTCTCAAAATCACCACCAAAAGATGTGTAGCTCTTTTCTAAGTATGAAATATATTCTTTATCATATTCTTCAGGTTTGACTTCTTTTAGTGCTTCTTTGAGAATTTGTGTAAATACTATTTTTTGAATAGCTTGTAAATCTTCCTTTGCATCATAAGAAGGGTTGATTTCGATAGCTAGCTTTGGTCTACTTTGTAGGATTTGTGCTATCTTGTCTAAAGATTCTTTTTGGACAGGTGTAATATCAGAATTTCCAAAATAAAAAGGAACACTATTTATTTCATCTTCCCCAAAACCAAACAATGACCCAAGCAATGAAAATGGAGCTGTAATTGCTTTTGCAAGAATATTTGTAAAAGCCTGCCAAACTATAGGAGCTATACTAAACTGCGGATTATCCAAATCACCTTTGATAGGGAGCTTTATATCTATAATTCCATTTCTATCTTCCAAAATAGCAATAGCCAGTTCCAAAGGCAAACTTACAGCTTCTTCGCTTTCTATTTTATCACCTAGTTTAATTTGACTTATCACTAAATTATTCTTCGCATCAAGTTTTGATTTTTCTATATAATATTTCAAATCCAAAGTAAGCTTACCATCTTCTATCTTCCTTCCCACAAACTTACCAGAATATCCAGATAGTTCATTTAAAGCTATATTATCAAAATCAATTTTTAGATTTGTATAACTTTTTAAATCATTATGTACCAAATCTCCATTGATTTTCATATATCCATATTGACCTATACTACCATCAAGTTTTATAATTGTAGGCTTGGTACTTTTGGTATCAAATTCAGAAAAAGTACCATTAATATCTCTATTTGAGAGTTTAAAATGTATTGGTAATGTCAAATCTTCAAAATCCATTGCACCCTTTTTAATATCCAAAGAACCGACCTTTATATTCATAGGCGTAGATTCATTTTGTGATGGTTTTGTATTGTTATTTTTATTTAATTTTGTAAAATTAAGATTCTTATTTTTATCAATCTGTGCAAAAATATATGGGGATTTTATATCTATATGTTTTATATCAAGTTGATTTTTGGATTGGTCAAAACTTAGATTATTTACAAAAATATTTTCTGTTTCTACTAGTCTAATATCATTATTATAAATACTAAGCTTATCCAAAGAAATATCTGTTGTTGCTAGAATATTATTATTTGCATATACTACTTTTCCCTTAGCATTCAAAAAAGCTGATTTTATATCCAAAAACATCATTTTAGACAAAATATCATTTACAATATCTAAAGATACATTTTCCAGTTGATAATCAACCTCTGCACTCAATGGTTCTATCTTGATTAGAGAATTTGTTATAATTTTACCACTGTCTATTTGCAAAATTGAATCTGTTGCTAAGATTTTTGTATTTGGAGTTTGTGGGTATTTTAAGTTCAATTCATTAATAGCAAAATTATTCAATGATATAATAGTTGAATTATCTTTTTCTGTGATATGAAAATTTTTTAGATTTATAGTTGTGTCATTTAAAATAATAGTTGGTTCACCATCTAAGTGCAAAGCAAAACCCACTTTTGTATCCAATATTAAATCTTTACCAATTTCAATATTAGCTTGATTTTTTATAGAATCCCATATTGAAGATAGTTTAAAATTCTCAAGTTCTAAAATCCCGTATGCTTTCAGTGCGTCCAAAGAAAGTCCACCCTTGTATCGCAAATAAGAATCTTCGTTTATGGTGATAGTTATATTTTGCGATGCAATGGTATTTGCTAGCGTACTTAAATCTCTTAAAGTATAGTTAATATTATCAAGATTGAAATTTAAAGGAGTTGTAAAAGAATAATCACTAAAATTTATATTACCACTTATTATATTAAATTTATCAAGTTTCAGTTTGATTAATTCATTGTCTGGTTGTTGTTTTTGTTGTGTAGTATCGTTTGATTTAGATGGTATCAAACTCAAAAGGTTTAATTCTTTGTTTTGATTAATTTGTATATTGATATATGGTTTATTTAAAGTAAGTTCTTCAAAATTTAGATATTTATTGGATATAGTTTGCATCAAATCAAAATCAACCAATATATTTTCAAAAGAAATTATTGTTTCACCACTATCTTTTAAAGATATATTATTAATATCAATATTAAATAAAAATGGATTAAATGAGATTTTCTCAATATCTAACTCTTTGTTTAGATTTTCTTGAACATAATTTATTGCTTGTGACTTGATAATATATGGTAATACCAAAAATCCTAGAAAAGTATAAGTTAAAAATATACCAGCAATTGTATAAAAAATCTTTTTCAACATATTACACCCCCACTTTAGCTAAGTATATTATAACAAAATAAACGCTATTTGGGTATATATAGAAGAGTCAATATATAGTTTTATTTGGCTTTTCACTCCATAGTCTAAAAACACTAAGGCACGATGCTCTATCAATACTTCTTATATTTTGATGTTCTTCATCATAAAATAACTTGTCTCTAAAGCCTAAACTTTGGGCATCTTCACTTGTAGCACCATAGTAAATATTGGATATATTAGCCCATCTAATAGCACCCATACACATAGGACAAGGCATACAAGTAGTATATATATCACATCCACTTAAGTCAAAAGTTTGAAGTTTTTTGGAAGCTTTTTTGATTGCATTTATTTCAGCATGAGAAGTTGGATCGTTTGATTTTAGGACTTGATTGTGTGCGGTAGATACTATTTCACCATTTTTGACAATAACAGCTCCAAAAGGACCACCATGATTTTGGTTAACCCCTTTTATAGCTTCATTTATGGCTTTTTTCATGTATTTGTTCATTTAAAACCTTAGTTCTGAGGTACTGAGGTACTAAGGTTCTGAGCTAATACAAGACTCAGTACCTCAGCACTTAGTGCTTAGTACCTCTAATTAATTACTCAACTTCCGCATCGATTACATCATCATCTTTTTTCTTTTTGTTATCATTTGGGTTACAACTTCCATCTGCACATCCGCCTTGCTCTTTTTTGTACATAGCTTCAGCTAGTTTGTGGCTTGCAGTTGTAAGGTCTTGTACTTTTGCATCAATTTCTTCTTTTGTTGCATTGTCATTTTTCAATACTTCTTCCAAAGCAGCACCAGCATCAATGATAGCTTGTTCTTCTTCTGGAGTTACTACGCCTTTGTTTTCTTCTAAAGATTTTTTAGTGCTATGCAATAAGCTTTCCGCTTGATTTTTTGTTTCAATCAACTCTTTTTTCTTTTGGTCAACTTCTTTATTTGCTTCAGCTTCGTTTACCATTCTTTGGATTTCATCATCACTTAGTCCTGAACTTCCGCTAATAGTAATTTTGCTCTCTTTTCCAGTACCTTTATCTTTTGCTGATACATTAAGTACACCATTTGCATCTATATCAAATGTAACTTCGATTTGAGGTACACCTCTTCTAGCTGCTGGGATATCTCTTAGTTCAAACATACCTAAAGATTTGTTATCTTTAGCAAACTCTCTCTCACCTTGCACTACATGTATTGAAACTGCTGGTTGATTGTCTTCTGCTGTTGAGAAAACTTGAGATTTTTTAACAGGTATTGTTGTACCTTTATCTATTAGTTTCGTAGCAACTCCACCTAAAGTCTCGATACCAAGGCTTAGTGGCGTAACATCAAGTAATAACACATCTTTTACATCACCTTTTAATACCCCACCTTGAACCGCAGCACCAGCAGCTACAACCTCATCAGGATTTACACTTTTGTTTAGTTCTTTTCCGAAGAAATTTTTCACTACTTCTTGAACTTTTGGAATTCTTATACTTCCACCAACCATGATAATCTCTTGAATTTCACCTTTGCCAAGACCTGAGTCTTTTAATGCTGTATTGATGTGAGCTAATGTTTCAGATACCAAATCTTCAGTCATTGACTCAAATTTTGCTCTTGTCAATGTTTTTACAAGGTGTTTTGGACCACTTGCATCTGCTGTAATAAATGGTAAGTTGATTTCAGTTTCAGCTGCACTTGAAAGCTCTTTTTTAGCATTTTCAGCCGCATCTTTTAATCTTTGTAATGCCATTTTATCAGATTTCAAATCTATTCCATAATCACTTTTAAACTCACTAGCCAACCAGTCAATGATTCTATTGTCAAAGTCATCTCCACCTAAGAACGCATTTCCATCAGTTGAAAGAACTTCAAATGTACCATCACCAATTTCAAGTACAGTAACATCAAATGTTCCTCCACCTAGGTCATAAACCATTACTTTTTCTTCACCTTTTTTGTCAAGTCCATAAGCTAGTGATGCAGCTGTTGGCTCATTGATGATTCTTAGTACATTTAATCCTGCAATTGTTCCTGCTTCTTGAGTTGCTTTTCTTTGTGCATCGTTGAAATAAGCTGGTACTGTAATAACAGCGTCAGTTACGCTCTGTCCAAGATAACTTTCTGCATCAGATTTTAGTTTACCTAAAATTTTTGCACTGATTTCTTGTGGAGTATAAACTTTTCCACCTACTTCAACAGCCGCTGCACCATTTCTATTTACTATCTTGTACCCAACTTTGCTTTGAGCTGATTGAGCATTTTTTTCATCCATCATTAATCCCATAATTCTTTTGATAGAATATATAGTTTTTTCTGGATTTGTGATAGCTTGTCTTTTTGCTGGATCACCAACTAAAACCTCACCTTTATCTGTGAAAGCTACAACTGAAGGAGTTGTGTTTTTACCCTCTTTATTTTGGATAATTTTCGCTTCACCACCCTCGTAAATAGCCATACAAGAGTTTGTTGTTCCTAAATCTATTCCTATTACTTTACTCATTTTATATCCTTTTCTTTCTTTAATTTTGAATTTTAAATTTTTAATTTTGAATTATTTTCTAGTTTAACGACATCTCGGTCATCTTAAGACAAGCCCGACTGAAGTCGGGGTTCCACAAAACCTTAGAAATTTATATTTTTGAGGCAGTTCAAGGCGGAGAAAAAGTTTAAAATAGGAGCTTACTAAAGTAAGTGACTGTTTTAAACTTTTTCTCCAACGCAGAAATGTCCAAAAAGATAAATTTCTAAACTACTTTTTACAGATTGATACCATCGCTGGTCTTAGCAACCTCTCTTTATACTTATACCCTTTTTGAAGTACTTGTACTATCTCGCCATCATCGTGATTGTCACTCTCAGCGTGCATTACTGCATCATGAAGATTTGGGTCAAATCCACTATCTACATCTACTAGCTCAATCCCGTGCTTTTCAAATGTAGTTTTGAAGCTTCTAATAGTTAGCTCCAATCCTTCTTTGATTTTTGTTACTAGTTCAGCTGGATTAGCATCTGGGTTTTGTGTACTTGCTATTGCAAACTCTAGTGAGTCTATTGGGTTTAGTAAATCTTTTGCAAATCTTTCACTAGCATACTCAATTGCTTGGATTTTATCTTTTTCTAGCCTTTTTTTGATATTCTCAAAATCAGCATGAACTCTTAGATATTTCTCTTCAGCTTCTTGAAGCTTGGCTTTTAAAATAGCAACTTCATCTATCTCTATACCCTCTTTATTCTCAACTTCACATTCAATATCTTCACCGATTATCTCTTCTGTTGTCTCTAAATTGTCTAAATTTTCTTTATTTTCACTCATGCAGCTATCCTTTCATAAAAATTAATATAATCTTTTGTTAGATTTCCCATCACTAACATTTTTGTATTTTTGCCATTTATTTTACTAGTACTACATATTCCCATATGTCCACTTGGTAGTAAATTTTCAAAATACAATCCATCTTTGAGAGTATCAAAAATTGTACCATTTAAAAAACTTGATACTACTCCATCACTTATATCATATGATAATGCCAAAGATAAATACTCTTTTACATTTATTATCTCATATGAACTATAATGCAATTTATTTGACAACTCCCCATAAAGCTCACTAGCTCCTACTTGTCTAGCAACTGATAATAACTGCTCTACATCTAGCCCTATCATATCTTGCAAAAATTTATATATTGCATTTGTGTATTTTATAGTGATACCAAAATCTTGAAATCTCAAAAATATATAATTCCTATTGATATCCAATACCTCAACCAATATAGAATCCAAGTCTTGCTTCAAAGCCACACTCAAACCAAAAATTTTTGCATATCGTTGTAATAACTGATAATCAATAGCCTCTTTTGAAAAGTCCAAATTAAGAGCCCAATAATTCTTCAATGCTTCAATAGAAGGAATCCTTCCACTGCTCACATGTTCTTGAATCAAAAACCCCTCATCACCTAACTTTTTGAAATATCCTCTAATAGTAGCACTAGAGTATTCCAAATCATACATTTGCTTAAGCTGTGACGAGCCTATTGGCTCTAAGTTTAGTATATAAGCTTTTATAATAGATTCTAACAAAAACCCTTTTTTATCAATCATACTAAATCTCTTTTTGTTTGTTTTAGCACTCATATATCTGAACTGCTAAAGAATTATACAATATTGAGTCTATATTTGTCAAGTGGTATATTTAAATTTTTATTAGATAAAATACTAAAACTACTAAAATATTTAGAAACGAGGATTTGTAATGTCACAAATTTCTATTGCTCACTCACCAGATGCTGATGATATCTTTATGTATTATGCTATAAAGTTTGGTTGGGTAGAATGTAATAATACAAGCTTTTCTAATATCGCTTTGGATATAGAAACACTTAATCAAGAAGCACTCAAAGGTACATATGATATAAGTGCTATAAGCTTTGGGTTGTATCCTTTTATAAAAGATGATTATGCCTTGCTTCGTACTGCTGTAAGCTTTGGCAATGGATATGGACCAAAACTAGTAAAACTAAAAGACAAAAAACTAAAACAAAACTTCAAAGTAGCCCTAAGTGGACAATATACCACAAATGCACTACTTTTTAAAATAGCTTATCCAAATGCAAGAATCACATATATGAATTTTCTTGAGATTGAAAAAGCTGTATTAGATGGCGAGGTAGATGCTGGAGTGCTAATTCATGAATCTATACTACAATATAGTGAATTATTGGAAGTGGAGAGAGAGATTTGGGATATATGGGTAGAAATAGCAGGGGAAGGTATTCCTCTCCCTCTTGGTGGAATGGCAATAAGACGCTCAATCCCTTTGCATAAAGCAATAGATTATGAAGAAACTCTAATAAAAGCAGTAAAAGTCGCTCATAACAATAAACACCTTATGTCAAAGATGTTAATTGAGCGAGATTTGGTAAGAGTTGATTATGATACTTTGCAAACTTACCTAAATCTTTATGCCAATGAAGAATCTATTGAGCTAAATGAGCAACAAATACAAGCTATAAATATACTATATAAAATAGGATATGAAAAAGGTTTTTACAAAGAACCAATAATAGCGAGTGATTATATGATACCAAAAGAGTATAAGAATTTAAGATATGAAGATTGATTTTTCTAAATATAGTTCTATAGGTGTAGGTCCTAGCTGTGATGTACTTGAAATTGAAGAAATTGGTGATTATAGTGATTATTATATCATAGGACGAGCAAACAATCTTCTTGTAGGAAACTGTGACAAAAAACTGGCAGTTTTGGGTAAAAGCTTTGATTATATAGAGTATCGTGATGGGTTAGTGTATGTTGGATGTGCTACAAAAAGCTCAAAACTTTATAACTATACCAAAAAACACGACTTTGCAAACTTAGAATTTTTAGCTCATTTACCAGGATGTTTGGGTGGACTTGTCAAGATGAATGCAGGGCTAAAAGAATGGGAAATCTTCAATTATCTTGTGATGATAAAAGCTCAAAATGGCTACCTAAATAAAGAAGATATCAAATATGGCTACCGATATACAAATATTGATGAGATAGTTTATGAAGTGGTGTTTGATTTAGAAAAAGGTTTTGATATATCAAAATATGAGATGTTTACATCAATGAGAGCCAACCAACCCAAAGGTAAAAGTGCTGGAAGTTGCTTCAAAAACCCTACTGGAGACTATGCAGGAAGACTTATACAAGAAGTTGGACTAAAGGGATACAGAATTGGTGATATGGGATTTAGTGATATTCATGCCAATTTCTTGATGAACTATGGCAATGGAACATATGAAGATGCTATCTCTTTGATAAATATGGCTAAAAATGAAATAAAAGATAAATTTGATATAATTTTAGAAGAAGAGATAATAATATTGTAAGTTTATATTTGCTAAACTTAAGAAAATTATTTGAGGTTATTTAAATGAAGTATGAAGTAGTCGTACCATTAGCTGGATTTGAAAGTGATAGTAGTTTCATATATGAAAAATTTGATAACTTCTTTTCATCTATCAAAAGCGAAGAAAGTGGGATAGAACTCAAAATGATGAATTTTGATGTTTTAAAAAATCTTGATTTTGAATTACCTGAGTGGTTTGTCGAAAAACTTGACATAAAAAATCCTGAAGATGTATCTATATATTTTATATTTGTGTTGCAATCACCAGCAACAAGTTCTGTTGTAAATCTCTTTGCACCAGTAATTATGAATAATATAAATCTTAAAATGGGACAAATCCAACTTGACCTTGATGAAGCCAAATTAGAAACTATCGAAAATCTTATTTGTAGTTAAGCCCTAATTATAGTACCAAAGGTCTATATGGTCTTGGTCCTGCATTAGTATTTGAGCTCTCAATACTTGTTTCATACCCTTCTAAACCCAAAATCTCAGTTGTTAGTGGTGTCGCTGTTGATGTAGATGATTTTATAATACCAGTTTCTAAATCAATTACTTTTAAAAATATCATCAATCTATCAGTAGTAATTGCATAAGTTCCTATTACAATATTGGAATTTTCTTCCACTACTTTTGATTTAAGTTCATCTAGTTCTCTTGTGAGGATTTTAGAACCATTTCTTCCTAATTTTATATTTTTCCCAAGTTCTATCTCTTTGATAGTCAAATCAGAACAAACTTTAAAGAAATTAGATTTAAGATGATTGGACAAAATAAAACCTAATTGAGATTTATTTTCTAAATTCTCAATATTTACAAAATCGACCACATAAAAATCTTTTCCCAAATCTTCTTGTACTATATTTTTGCATATTTGTGTCACCATATTATAAGATATTTTATCAAAGTTGGTTTGAGTTGTTAGATTTAACATAGGTCTTTCTAAAATATTATAACACCCAGAAAAAAAAAGTACTATCAATAAACTACTAAAAAATATATTTCTCATTTATCCCTCACAATATCAACATATTTTTTCTGCTTTGCATCTGTCTTCTTTATATTGTTAAACGCATATATAGATGATGCCGTAGCATATATATCACCATTTGAAAAGTCTATTATTCTCACATTGATAGAAGACAAGTTCTCATTTATAGCTGAATAAGTACCTATTAGTACATATGACGCTTCTATCTCATCTGGAAGTTTTTTGATATCTCTTGTGATATGAAATTCGCCTTGAGCGTTGATACTAATGGCACTTTGCCCTCTATATTCTTTGACTCTAAAGCCTTTCATATGGAGTTTACTTATCATATTTTCAGACAATAACCTACCAAAATCACTAGAGCTATTGAGCTGATTTAAATCTACAAAAGAAGTAACTAATATATTGTTTGTATCTAGGCTCAAATGATTTGCTAATAACTGATCACACAAATCATCAATAAGGTCATTGATATTAGTTTTTATTTCTTTATTGGGGGCATATGTAGGAGTGGGTTCTATTTTTTCTGTTTTTTTAAGGTTGAAAATATTGAATTTATCTGTACAACCACTGACAAAGAAAGTCAAAAAAATCACTAGTAAAAGGGATAACTTCATAATATAATATCTCCATTTTAAATTATGAAGATATTATAACCATATTTTTATAAATTCTTATTTAGGACACTCTTTTGTAGAACAATTATCAGTAGTAAGTTTAATCATCTTTGGTTTTACACCTTTTGAAACTGTTGTTTTAGGTGTAGATAAAGTTGTAGCACAAGTCTCAAATAAATCACAATTTGGAGTAATATTATAAATACTTCTTGCACTTGCAACTACCTTGCCATCACTATTGTCTATAATTCTAGCATTTACTACAATCCCTTTGCCAAATATTGCATAAGTTCCTACCAAAACATAGCTATTTTTCACTTCAGTTGAAAGTTTTTTTACATCTCTTGTAATAAAAAACTCTCCAGTCGCATTTACACTAATAGCATTTTGTCCTCTAAAATCTAGTACATTAAAGCCTCTTAAGAAAAGTTCATTATAAAATGACTCACTTAATACTCTTCCAAATTTTGTCGTTTTGTTTAATTGGTTTAAATCAACAAAAGCTGTAATTGCAATTTCATTTGGCAATATATTAGCTAATTTATTACTTTGTTGTAGTTGATTTGAAATATCCAAAACAAGCTCATCAATCTGGTCAAATGCCTTTACCTTATAAACAATCTTTTCTTTTTCTATAATCTGTGGTTCAATATTTTTAGCACAACCACCCAATAACAACAAACCACAACTTAAAACTAAACTTCTAATTAATAAAGTTTTCATAACTGACACCTTTTATTTTCGACATTATATTTTGTTATCTTAATATAACATTTCTTAATATTAGCTTAATTATAAGTTGTTCTGATATAATTAGTCTGTTATTTTAGTAATCAACTCTTTTGCTTGGTCTAATGCTACATTTACATTATCTCTATCATAGGTAAGAACTACAGCCATTCTTCTACCAACATGACTTTGAGGCTTGCCAAATACTCTTAAAAAGCTTGTTTTTGTAAATACTCCAGCGTCTGCTTCTATTATAGGAGAGAAAGTATCCCCTTTTGCTTTGTATGCTGCACTTGCTCCCGTACCATAAGTAATAAAATCAAGTGGGAGTCCAAGAACTGCTCTTACATGAAGTGCAAATTCACTTTGGCTTTGAGTAATCATAGTAACCATTCCAGTATCATGTGGTCTAGGGCTTACCTCTGAGAAATATACCTCATCACCGCTTACGAATAGCTCCACACCAAATAGCCCTCTTCCACCAAGTCCATCAGTGATTTTCTTTGCTATTTCTTTTGATTTATCAAGTGCTGTTTGGCTCATTTGCATAGGTTGCCATGAGAAAATATAATCACCGTCTTTTTGGATATGACCTATTGGCTCACAAAATGTAGTTTCAAGCTGATTTCTTACTGTCAAAAGAGTGATTTCATAATCAAACTTGATAAACTCCTCTACAATAAGCTCACTCGCATCACCTCTTGCCTCTTTTGCCATTTCCCAAGATGCAATCAAATCATCTTTACTTCTAGCTACACTTTGCCCATGACCGCTACTACTCATAACAGGCTTGATAACACAAGGATATCCTAGCGTATCAGCCGATTTTACAAGTTCTTCGTATGTTTTTACAAAGAAATATTTGCTTGTTTTTAGTCCCAAATCCTCAGCTGCAAATTTTCTGATATTTTTTCTGTTCATAGTTTTGTTTACCGCTTCGGCATTCGGTATAACGCAAAATCCCATCTCTTCAGCTGCAAAAAGGGCATCTATACTGATAGCTTCGATTTCCGGCAATATAAAATCAGGTTTTTCTCTTTTGATTACTTCCAAAACTTCGTTTTTGTTTTTCATATTGATAACATAAGATTTGTTTGCTACAAGTGAAGCCGGAGCATTTACATAGCTATCAACTGCAACAGTCTCAATACCTAGTCTTTGAGCCTCTATAATGACCTCTTTACCAAGCTCACCGCTTCCAAGAAGAAGAATTTTTGATGAATTTGACTTTAATGGTGCTGGGAATTTCATATATAAGTTCCTTTGGATATTTTTGATAATGATATTATGCTATAAAAGGGGTTAAAGAAGTTTTAAGTGGGTGAATCTTGATTTTATTCATTGTTTTTAAAAAACTTACAAATATCTACATTTAGAGCTTTTGAGATTTTATAAAGTTGTTCTAAATTATAGTGTTTATTTTCAAGATTTGCTTCAATCTTTCCAATTGTACTCATAGACTTGTGTCCTATTGTAAGAGCCAACTCTGTTTGGGTAATGTTTTTTTCTTTCCGTATGCGTTTTACATTTTGAGCAACACCATTTTGAAATACCTTAATATCATTTTCATCAATATCTAAAAATTCTAGCATAATTATTCCCTATAGTAAACTTTTCTTTTAAGTTTATTATGGATATAATTTATTTCATATTCCCTATAGTAAATAATATTTTAATTAAAGCAAAATGAGTAGATTTAATACAAAAGGAGAAAATTATTATGAAAAACAAAATTATCACAGGAGAGTTAAAATGGGTTTTATAAACAATATGTCAATTAAAATTAAATTAATGCTTTTCCCAGCGTTATTTATAGGTTTGTTTATAGTATTAGGAGTTGTATATAGCTATTACAACAATTTAGCACAGTCAAGAAATGATATTGCAATACAAACAGATAAGTTTGTGCAACAAGTACTAAAAGGTAGAATTTCGGTATATCAATTTCTTAAAAATCCAAATACAGATACAGCACAAAAAGTTAGAACAGATTTTGCTGTATTATCAAAAAATGTAAATGAAATCAAATCTAAACTCAGTTTAGAAGAAAATAGAAACCTAGTGGATTCAATTATATCTTTATCAAAAGAATATATAAGTGATTTTGATAAATTTGCTGACCTTAGAATAAAAGATTTTTCAAATGGAATAAAAGACGAATCTACTGAAATAAAATCTGTCATTGCAAATATGGTCAAAACTGGTTTAGCATTAGAAAAAGAGCTTGATAAGATTAATAATAGTGCAAGTGTATTAAAAGAAAATGCTTTTAGCACAATGAATAATACAATAGTAATTATTAGTATGATATCTATTATAATTTTTATAATATTATCATTCTATATTAGTCAACTAATAACATCTACATTGTCATCATTCCAAAATGGACTATTTAGTTTCTTTGCCTATCTTAATAGAGAAAAAACAAAAGCAGAACTTATATCTATTAATTCAAAAGATGAATTTGGACAAATGGCTAGTGTAGTGAATGAAAACATCATAAAGACTCAAAAGAATGTTGAAGAAGACAGACAAGTTATCAATGATACTATTATAGTACTAAATGAATTTGAACAAGGTGATTTATGCCAAAGAGTAAGCACTAAAAGCAATAACCCTGCATTAAAAGAACTCACTACACTATTAAATCAAATGGGTTCAAATATGGAAACAAATATAGATAATGTTTTAAATATCCTTGAACAATATTCAAATAGTAATTATATGAATAGAGTAAAAACAGATGGTATTAAAGAACATTTATTAAAACTTGCAAGTGGGGTAAATGCTCTAGGTGATGCAATCACTCAAATGCTAATAGATAATAAACAAAATGGTCTAACTCTTGATGAGAGTAGTAATATCTTACTTGCAAATGTAGATAAACTAAACCAAAGTTCAAATGAAGCCGCAGCAAGTCTTGAAGAAACAGCAGCAGCACTAGAAGAAATGACTAGTACAATAGTAAGTAATACGGAAAATGTAGTTAAGATGGCAGGATTTGCACATGAACTTAGTGCTTCAGCTAAAGACGGTATGAAACTAGCTCAAGATACAAATGTATCTATGGATGAGATAAATACTCAAGTAACAGCTATAAATGATGCTATAGCAGTAATTGACCAAATAGCATTTCAGACAAATATTCTTTCACTTAATGCTGCCGTTGAAGCGGCAACTGCAGGAGAAGCTGGAAAAGGTTTTGCAGTGGTTGCAGGAGAAGTAAGAAATCTAGCATCAAGAAGTGCAGAAGCTGCAAAAGAGATAAAAGGGATAGTTCAACGAGCTACTTCAAAAGCAAATGAGGGTAAATCTATAGCTGATAAGATGATTACAGGATATGGAGGATTAAATGAAAATATTTCCAAAACAATTGAACTTATTTCAGATATAGAATCAGCCAGTAAAGAACAACAAAGTGGTATAGAACAAATAAATGATGCAGTAACACAACTAGACCAACAAACACAACAAAATGCAATGGTAGCAGGGCAAACACATGATATTGCAATGTTGACAGATAAAATTGCGAAACTAGTAGTAAGTACCGCTGATGAAAAAGAGTTTCATGGTAAAAATACAGTCAAAGCACAATCTATGGATCAAAGCTCATCACATATAAAAGTTCCTGAGATAAAGAAAACAGTTGCAAAAAAGATAAGCCCGACTAAAGTCGGGGTTCCTGTCAAAACCATTACAGCTAGCTCCCAATCATCAGATTCTGAATGGGAAGCATTTTAGACTTATGGAACGCCGGATGTCTCACAGAGAGTGCTAGCACAAAATCCGGTTTCTTCCAAGACAAGCCCAGATGAATCTGGGGTTTCGAAATAGGGAACGCCAGATTTATTTGCTTAAATACAAAGTAAATATGAAAAAAGTTATAGAATATTAGCCTTAAACATCTAATTAAATCTTTAAATCTTCTTGTTTGATTTAAATATATTCTACTCCCTAAAAAACATTATTTTTTATAATTTATACCATATATTCATTGATATTAAGATTATTTATTATTCTATGTATAACTACAATTTATAATAAGAAATATATTAAATTATTTATAAGTACTTATACAGTAAAATCCCGATTGAAATAATAAAATTCAAGGGGGTATTATATGTTGGATTCAATGGGGATTAAAACAAAATTAGGTTCACTTACAGGTATGTTCGTGATAGGTTTGATAATATTAAGTCTTTATTTGGGGTTTAATATCTCAGGATTGGCTTCTAAATATAAACAATATGAAACTTTAAATGACATAAGAAGTTCAGTTAGTTCTGCAGCAACGAATGGTTTACAAATCACTTCAGCTATTAGAGGTATGGTTCTTGATTCAAATGATGCAAAAACATTAGAAAATCTACAAGGTGCTGTAAAAGCGATGGATAATGATATTCAAAAGCTTCAAAGTGAAGAGTACAAAAACTTTTCTCAAGGTTTAACTAAATTTAATATAGTTCCATTATATGAAGATTATCAAAATGATATTAACAAAATATTATCCTTGGCAGAATCTAAATCTTTGGATAAGGATACTGTGACTATACATATCAGAACAATATGGAGACCATTAAAAGATGCATTAGGTGAATGGCGAAAAGCAAATATGAAGAAAAATAAAGAATTTATCACAGATATTGAAGATTCTATAGGTTCTTTATTACTTCATTTAGTAATTGCTTCAACTTTTATTGTCATTTTATCACTAATCGTTGCTGTTATGATTGTAAAATCTATAATCTCAACACTAAATAATCTACAAATTGGCTTAGTTACATTTTTTGATTACCTAAATAGAAAAACAAGTTTAGTCCAAACTATCACTATAAATTCAAAAGATGAATTTGGTAATATGGCTGAATTAATCAATACAAATGTAAAAGATATTCAAAATGGTCTTATGAAAGATTCTAAAGCTGTTGAGAATTCACTTTCTGAAGTAGAAAGAGCAAAGGCTGGATATTTAGATATTTATATCAAAGAAACACCAAATAACCCTCAACTACTTCAACTAAGAGATGCTATCAACTCTATGGCAAGTGGAATAAAATCTAATATAGATGATATCCAAAAAGTTCTTCGTGAATTTGCTCAATATCAATTTGTATCAAAAGTTGATCCAAAAAGTACTCAAGGTGATATAGCAGAATTGATTAAAAATGTAAACTTCTTGACTGATGATATATCAAATCTTTTAAAACAGTCTTTAACAGTAGGTAAAACTCTGGATAAAGCTTCAGATAATCTGACTATCAATGTAGATATATTAAGTCGTAGTTCAAATGAAGCAGCTGCTGCACTTGAAGAAACAGCTGCTGCATTGGAAGAAATAACTTCTACTGTTGTAAGTAATGCAAACAATGTTTCACAAATGTCAACTTACTCAAATCAAGTAAGTATTTCAGCTAAAAAGGGTCAAGAATTAGCAAAAAATACTACTACTGCTATGGATGAAATAACATCTCAAGTAAGCCTTATAAATGAAGCTATCACAGTAATAGACCAAATAGCATTCCAAACAAATATTCTATCTCTTAATGCTGCAGTTGAAGCTGCAACTGCTGGAGAAGCGGGAAAAGGATTTGCTGTTGTTGCAGCGGAAGTTAGAAATCTAGCTTCAAGAAGTGCTGAAGCTGCTAAAGAGATAAAAAATATAGTTGAAAATGCTACAAACAAAGCAAATCAAGGGAAATCTATCAGTAATGAGATGATAAAAGGATATGATGAATTGTTAAGTAATATTAATAAAACTACAGAGATGATTCATGAAATTTCAAATGCTTCAAAAGAACAAGAAGCAGGTATAACTCAAATTAATGATACTATTACTGGATTAGACCGCCAAACACAAGAAAATGCTTCAATCGCAAATCAAACTAGAGATATAGCACTTCAAACAGATAGTATAGCAAAAGATATAGTCGCAGATGCTATGAAAAAAGAGTTTATTGGGAAAGATGAAGTTATAAATAAAATGACAACAACATCAAATTCAGTTGCTAGGAATACAAACTCAATCAAAACAGTTACTCCAGCAAAAATAACAACTTCAGGTGCTAAATCTCAACCAAGTCCAGATAAATCTACTATGCCTATAAAAACTATAGCTCCTAGTAAAAAATCATCAGATGAAGAGTGGGAAAGCTTTTAACAATTTAACACTAGCTTACTAAAAGCTAGTGTTATTCTTCGATATTTTTATCTCTTCTATTTAAGTCCTAAAACCCATAACTCAACTTTTTCATTTTCTCTTGAATCTGTCCGTTGTGTTTTTTTGGATGAGGCTCGGACTTCTCTTCTTAGGTGTAGCTCTTTTCTAAAGCGATTGTTGTTTCTTAGTTCTTCTATTATTGGATGGGGACTTTCTTCGTCTACTACTTGAGCTAGATTTGAAAATATTAGGACTATTTTGCCATTGGGGGTGAGGTGTTGTTGTGCTTGGGTGAAAAATCTTGGGAATAAATCTTCTTCATAATAAATAGCTTTATCGATACCCTCTTCCAATTTGTGTTTGGCTAGTAACCACGGAGGGTTAAAAACTATCACATCAGCTTTTACATCACAGTTTTCAAACAAATCACCGTGATTTAGTATTATTTTATTTTCATAGCCCAATCTTTTGATTTCTTGAGCGACACCAATAATTGCATTTTTGTTTGTATCAGTTGCAAAAATATTTTCAAAACCATTTTGGATTAATTGAAACGACAAAATACCACTTCCTACACCTATCTCTATTGCTTGATGTTTTGAACCTTCATATTTTTTGAGCCATTTGTCAAATAGTTTTAGGTGATCAAAGCGTGTTGGAAAGTATGTGCCATAAAAAGGATGAAGAGTAATATCTAAAGTCTTCACTTCAATCCCTTTTTGATACCACTGCCATGAGCTATTCATCCCTTGCACCTCAGGAAAAGATACATAAAATTCTGAAATCTCAGGATACAATAATGCAAGCCAGCCAATATCAGGAGATTTTTTCACAAGAAGTTTATTGTCTTTTACTTTTAATAATAACCTATGAGAAGCTTCTCTAAATGCACTACGATAATCACGCTGACCTTGAAAACTTTTGTCTGTAAATTTACGCAAAAGGTTTCTTTTGAGTTCAGATAAAACTTCCAAACCATTGCTATAATACTCTTCAACTATCACATACTTACCACCAACCATTTCCTCAACAGTAGCCTTTGTATCCATTTTGCGATAGTAGCTTATAGCGTCAATCTGTGTAGTTATAATCGCTGGTCTATCTGCTTGTATAGGTACTAAATCTTTATTCATGTAATTTTGCCTTTTATATTATGTGGCAGTTTAGTATATAAAGACTTTGGGATAGTTTTGTTTTTATTATATTTCTCAGTACTTGTAAATTATTGTCATCTTTTTGGAAGTGAGGCTTTAGCCTCGCATTTGTGTGCGGGACTAAAGTCCCACTTCCTTTTTTATGATACTACTGATTTATATATGGGTTGCTATTTCTTTCTCATATATAAAACTCTATCTTTTATTTGAAAACAACTTTAATAATTTTTAAAATACTATATATCTTGGAATAAGCTTATATATTATACAATGATGAATTAAAATCATAGAAGGGAAAATAAAATGAATACTTATTTGTCTAAACTATCAATTCGTACCAAAATGCTTATGGGCTACCTACTTACTTTTCTTGTGTCAGTAGTGTTGGGTAATCTAATCATTTTTATGGTTACGCATAAAACTATAGAAAATAATACCGAGCAAGAATTGATGAATAGTACAAATATTATTATGAATATGGTCAAAAGTGCGTCAGATGCCTCAATCAAAAACCACTTACGCGCAGTTGCCGAGAAGAATAGAGATATTGTACAATACTACTATAATGAGTATAAATTAGGAAAAATGAGTGAAGACGAAGCACAAAAAAAAGCAAGTGAAGTTTTATTAACTCAGGTCATAGGCAAGACTGGATATATATACTGTGTTAATAGTCAAGGTGTATTAAAAGTACATCCAAAAATAAACGGTGCGGATTTGGCCAAATATGATTTTATACATCAACAAACTCTAACTAGAGAAGGATATATTGAGTATGAATGGGCAAATCCAGGAGAAGAATTGCCCCGCCTAAAAGCACTATATATGACATATTTTGGTCCTTGGGATTGGATAATATCCGTATCATCATATCGTGAGGAGTTCAAAAATTTATTTAGAGTGAGTGATTTTAGAGATGATATTTTGGCTGTATCTTTTGGTAAGACAGGTTATCCATATGTGATGGATAGTAAAGGAAATTTGATTATCCATCCTAAATTACAAGGGCATAATATATATGATTCTAAAGATTCAAACGGACGAGAGTTTGTCAAAGAAATGTGTGCTCAAAAAAGTGGTAAAATAATCTATCCGTGGCAAAACCCTGGAGAAAACTACTTACGAGACAAGCTAGTAATATTTAATTATATTCCCGAATTTGACTGGATTGTAGCATCTTCAAGCTACTTAGAAGAATTTAATGGTCCTCTTGTAACGATAGGCTACGCTTCATTAATAACTCTTACATTGGTCATTTTACTTATTGTACCTATTACTTTAATTATTAGTAACTCTATAAATAAACCTATTCAAGAGATTATACAAGGGTTTTCATTGGGAGCACGCGGAGATTATTCTAGTAGAATACATACCAAAAATCAAGATGAAATGGGGAAACTAGCAGATTATTACAATGAATTTATGAGTAAGCTTTCAGAATCGAGCCGTAGTCTTCAAGCATCTGAAGAGAGATTTAGACTACTTTTTGAAAATGCCGTAGAGGGAGTTTTTACAATCAATGCTGATGGTAAATTTATAAGCGTAAATCCATCTATGGCTAAAATGTTGGGCTATGATGGAAGAAAAAATTTAATAAGGGAAGTATCAGACTTTGGAGCTAAAGCTTATATAGAATTATCTGAACAAAATCGTTTGATTGCAGAATTAAAACGAACGGGAACTATCAACGGATTTGAAACGATGTACAAAAGACGCGATGGTAGTAGTATTTGGATATCTCTAAATGCCCGTGCTTACTCGGATAGTAATGGTGATTTAACTACTATTGATGTATTTTGTAGCGATATAACAGAAAAGAAAAAAGCAGAAGATGCACAAAATCGCATAAAAGAAGAATTGGAACAAAGGGTAGAAGAAAGAACTTCACAGTTATCTGACTATATTAATATACTTGAGCAAAGAAACACTCATGAGTCATTATTACGGGAAATGGGAGAAATGCTTCAAGTGTGCCAAAGTGTCGATGAATCGTTCCTTATAATTAATCAATATGTAGGTCTATTCTTTCCAAAGCAAAACGGTGCACTCTTTTTATTTGCAGATACAAACACACTCAAAAGCGTAGTTTCTTGGGGGAATACGGATGACATAGAAATGCAATTTAATCGTGATGAATGTTGGGCATTGAGACAAGGAAAAATTTATAGTATTTGTAAGGATAGCAATCAACTCCCGTGTGAGCATATTCAAAGAAAAGAAAACCTTGCATATTTGTGTTTACCTATTATCGCCCAAGGTGAAGTTCTAGGGTTGTTACATATAGTACAGCCTTGCATAAGTAGTGATATAGTATGTATAGAACAAAACTTAAAAGCTATAGCTACAACTTTTACCGACCATCTCGGACTGTCTCTTGCAAATCTAAAACTTCAGGAAAAATTACGAAATCAGTCTATGACAGACCCCCTTACAGGACTTTATAATAGACGCTTTATGGAAGAATTCGGACGAAAAGAGCTTTTACGCGTCAAACGCAACGCTACTTCATTTTCTATGATTATACTTGATGTTGACCATTTCAAAAATTTTAATGATACTTATGGTCATGATGCCGGAGATTTAGTACTACAAGAAATATCATTCTACTTCAAAAAACATTGTAGAACAAGTGATATAGTATGCCGATATGGAGGAGAGGAGTTTGTCATATTATTACCTAATTGTTCAGCAAATGATGCTATGGATTTGGCTGAAAAACTCTGTAAAGGGGTGCGAGAACATGTACGCATTCCATACCACAATGCAACGCTTTCAGTCACTATTTCTATGGGTGTAGCCTCAATACCAGTACATGGTGAAGAACTAGATGAAATGCTAAAAGCTGCTGACAGAGCTTTGTATCAAGCCAAAGGCAATGGACGAGATAGGGTTATTATGGCTATATGAGATTATAAGTCGTAAGCTTATATACTCATATCATAAAGCTCTTTGAAGATATAAGCTTCTACTATATCTTCTATATATCGCTGAGTTGGGGCTATCAAAACGGCGATGCCTTGCTCCATATATGGCCATACATATTCTTTTTCGTTTTGGACTATGACACAATCTATCATATCTGTTATCTCATTTTGGCTTTTGTAGATGTTTAGGCTTTGCATCCTTCCCTCAGCCATCACCATATGCCCCCAAAACTGAGCATCATTTAAAGTTGTAAGTTTTGCTTCATCTTCTATATCGCTATCAAGTGGTAATAAAATATTCATCCATATTCCTTGTATCTTGTTTTTACTATTATAACAAAATATCTTAAATGAAAAGTGGATATAATCGTATCCTTATTACAAACTTTAAAAAGGAGGAAAAGATGTTACACGCTAAAAAATACTTTAGTTTCTTTGGAATGCTAGCAAATAGTGTAAATGCAAAACTGATGCAATTAAATTCATGTTTCAAACAATTACAACAAATTGTAATGCCACTGGTTACCAAAACAGAACTCAGACTCAAAAACGCCGTAAAAAATCAAACAAAAATACAAAAATAAAAATAAGGATAAATAAATGACACAAAAAATCTCAATAAGCTTAGTTGCAAGCTTGATAATAGCAACATATTCACAAGCAAATACACAAAACATAGGGACTATAGAAGTCGTAAGTGCAACCAAATCAAACCAATCAATCAAAGATGTTACAAGTAATGTAGAAATTATCACGGGTGAAGAACTTGAAGAAAAACATATCAAAACTGTTCTTGATGCACTTAAATCTAGAGGTATCTCAACTACTCAAAGTGGTGGCATAGGGCAACAAAGCTCACTTTTCTTGAGAGGATTTAGCAGTGGGAATACTTTGGTTTTAATAGATGGAATAAGCTACAATGACCCAACCACAACAGAAGGACAAGCAAATTTAGAACACCTAATGATAAGTGATATAGAAAGAATTGAGATAATCAAAGGGGCTCAAAGTGGGATATGGGGTGCAAATGCAGTTGCTGGTGTGATAAATATCATCACAAAAAAAGCTTCACAAGAATTACACACAAATGCCAATATAGAATTTGGTTCAAACAATACAAAAAACTATCAATTTTCTATTTCACAAAAAGTAGATAAATTTAGCTACTATTTAGGAGCAAACTATACTTCAACTGATGGTATATCTGCGAGAACTCCATACAATATAAATCCAAAAAACTATGAAGATGATGGATACAAAAATAAAACTATCAATGCAAAAATTGGTTATGATATAAATGACAACAACCAAATAGGATTTAATATCACAGATATTGATGCAAAAACAGAGTTTGATAGAAATAATCCTGATGATAATCAAGATGAGCTAACACAAAAAAATAGATTATATGGGATAAATTATATCTTTAATACAGATAAATATGACATAACTGCCAAATATGAAAAAACAAAATTCAAAAAAGAAGACCCAACCGCACCTATGTTTTGGACTCCAGAATTTGAAGGAACAATTGATAAATATATTTTAAATAGCAAAATCAATTATCTTCAAGATAGTTTTGTATTAATTGGAGCGGACAAACAAATTTCCAAAGATAAAATCAACGACAATACAATAGAAAACAAAGGATTATTTGTAACAAATTCTAATCAATTTGGTAATCTAATACTAAGCGAATCTTTGAGAAATGATAGGTTTGATAAATTTCAAAATAAAACAACAGGTAAAATAGGAGCAAAATATTTTATCAATGATGATGTAAATTTAAGTGCGAATTATGGCACAGCGTATAAAGCTCCTGCACTATATGAGCTATATGATGGGTTTAGTGGCAATATTAATCTCAAACCATCTGAGGTAAAAAGTAAAGATATCTCAATGGAATACAAAAACCTTAAATTAACTTACTTTACAAATAAAATCACCAATGAAATCTTATATTCAAGTACACTATGGTCATACTATAATGAAAATGGTACATCAAGAATAAAAGGTTATGAAGTATCATTTAATAGTGAGATTTATGAAAATTTACTTTTTGGTACAAACTATATCAAATATGATGCCAAAGATAAAGATGGCTACCAGTTAGCAAAAAGACCAAAATATGTACTCGGTGCTTCACTTGATTATTATGGGATAAGTTCTTTACATCTTGGTATCAATGCAAAACATATTGGTAAAAGAGTTGAATATACATGGGGAACACATAACATATCAGAGCAAACAGGAAAATATACACTAATTGATACTGTCGTAAACTATGATATCACCAAAAATCTTAAAACTTATCTAAAAATTGATAATATTACAGATAGAAGATATCAAGAAACTGCTGGTTATGCAACTTATGGCAGAGTTTACAAAGTAGGACTAAATGCAAAATTCTAAACTAACCATACAAAAAAGAGAGTTTATTAGCTACAAGCTTCTAAACTCCTTTTTTGGGGGTATTGCTATGGGGACTGTTTTTACTATATATGGTGAGCTAAATCCGTCTGTTTTTTCAATAGGTGGGATAGCTCTTGCTATAGGGCTTTTGGTGGTTGCCAAGCTATATACCAAAATCATAAATATTGAGTACTTTTATAAAATCTCTATGGCGGTTGAGGCTGTCATGCTTTTTGCTGTTATTTACTTTTTATTATTTCCGTATAATTACACAACAGCTCTTTTGGTATATATTGGTTACCAGTTTACCTTTGTGTTTGGTGGATACCTTATCAGAGCTGAAACTGTTTTTTTAAGTCGTGCTAAGATTTTGAGCTTTTTAGATGTTGCCAAGCAAAAGGGGTATTTAGCGGGGATGTTTTTTGCTTATGTTTTTTATAAAGGATTGGAGTATTTAGATATCACATCAAATCAAGAGCATGTTTATAACATACACTTTTTTTTATTAGTTATACAAATAGGTATAATCTATATATTACAAAAATCTTTCAAAAAATCTATTTAAGGGTCAAAAAATCTTCCATATTTGATAAAGGCAAAGGCTTAGAATAATAAAATCCTTGAATAGAATCAATACCATGTTCTTTCAAGAAACCAAGCTCATCTTCACTTTCGACACCTTCAGCTAGAACTTGGATAGATAACCCTTTTGCCAAAGATATAATAGTTTTTACAATAGTTTGATTTTTGGGGTCATTTGTAATATTTCTTATGAAGGATTGGTCTATTTTCAATTTATCTATTGGTAAGTTTTTCAAATACGACAATGAAGAATACCCAGTCCCAAAATCATCCATAGATATGTAAAAACCTTTATCTTTGAGTTTTTGTAAGAGTTCTATCGCTTGTGTTGGATTTTCTAAAATAGAGCTTTCCGTAATCTCCAACTCTATCCAAGATGGGTCGCATTGTGTATCTTTGATGATTTTATCAAGATTTCTTATGAAATCCAAGTGATTTAACTGTTTTGGGGATATATTTATGGCTACTTTACCATTTAATAACCCCATATTATGCCATTTTACGGCAGTTGTACATCCTTGAATCAATACAATATTACCAACTTCTATAATAAGCCCTGTCTCTTCTGCTATTGGAATAAATACTGATGGTGGAATCATCCCATTTGATGAATGCCATCTAAGTAATGCTTCAACCCCTATAATATCACTAGTATAGGCATCATTTTGTGATTGGAAATATAATTCTAAAGCATTGCTTTCCATAGCTTTTTTGAGATTTGTTGCAATTTGTGTGTGAATTAACGCATCTTGTGTGAATTTTGAATCATAGAAGCTATATGTATTTTTTCCTATTTTTTTTGCATTATACATAGCTGAATCTGCTTCTTGCAAAAGGTCTTCTATAGAATTGGATTTTGTGCTGAATTTATGAATAGAAATCCCAATACTTGTAGTAACATAAACATCAGTTTCTTCAACTTCAAAAGCTCGATTTAGTCTAATTCTTAATTTATCCATAAATGCGATAATAGAATCTTTACTATCAGAATCTAATATTATTGCGAACTCATCCCCACCCATACGAGAAATCATAGCATCTTTATCAAAAACTTCTTTTAAAACATTGGCAACTCCAACCAATAACTTATCTCCAAATCTATGCCCGTAAGAATCATTTATTATCTTGAAGCCATCCAAATCTAATAAAATCAAAGAAAATGGTTCTTCTTGTTCACATTTTTTTGCCAATACTTCTGCCATATGTATTCTATTTGGTAGCTTGGTCAGTAAATCATGATGAGCTAATTCATAAAGTTCTTGTTTTGATTGTATTAGATATTCTTCATGCTGTTTTTGTATAGTAATATCTCTTGAAATACCAAAAACTCCAAATACCTCCCCATTATCAGTAAATAAAGGTCCTTTGGTCAGTAAAAAAGGTTTTGTTAATCCAAAATTTGTAGTAATTTCTTCTTCTTTTGTCTGTATAGTTTTTGTACTTATAACTTCTTGATCATCCAAACGCACTTTTAAGGCTACACTATCTGGAAAAATCATAGAATCTGTTTGTCCAATTACTTGTTCTTTCGCTATACCTACAATATTCGAGGCACTTTCATTAAATAAAATATATCTTCCATCTAAATCTTTGGCAAATATAGCATCTGGGGAGTAGTCAACTATTGCTCTTACTAAGGCATCATTTTTGGATATTTCTTTTTGATGCTTTTCTTTTAGTATCATTTGTTTTAAATATTGGATATAACTACTTTTAAAAAACCGATAAGTCAATATATATAAAAGAATAGTTGTTATAAAAACAAAAAACCATCCTTTGTATGTCTGCATAATAGTTATTTGGTTTGGATTTATAGTAGAACTAGCAACAACATTATCAGATATTATTATCCAAGCTACCCCAAAAATAAAATATATTAAAGAAATAAAAAAAGCACTTTTATAACTTTGAGAATCTTTTATTTCCATTTTTATCCTTTGAGAAAACAAACATTTTGATTTGTATATCATTGTATAATAACTACCCTTAAATAAAAAATAAAAGCTCTTTAAGCTATAATTTCAAGAGGAAAAACAAATGTCAATAATAGGTAAATGTCCATATTGTAAAGATGGCGTAGTAAGCTACGAACAAAAGTTAGTTCGTGGGAAAAATACAAAAGTTTATACTTGTAGCAATGCTTCATGGAGAAGTGAAGATGGTGAGATGTTTGAGCTATCTCCAACTGCAACTTGTAGTTTCAGAATTTGGGGCAACTCCTTGCTTCGGTGGGGCAAAAGAGGCATAGGTCCCATAGAAGTCAGAAAACTCATCAATGGTGAAGATGTGATAGTACAACTTTATAGTTTCACCGCCAAAAAAGAGTATTATAAATATATAGCACTTGATAAGGAATATGGCATTAGCGTGGTATGGGATATTGATGTGGAAGAAACACAGGAGAATAGAAATGTTTGAAGAAGAATTAGATTTAACAAAATTCAGAACAACTCTTAAAAAAGTGATACAAAATCTTGAAGAGTTGGAGGATATTCCACTAGATGACTTGAAAGATGAAGTTGAAAATGCTTTTGGAACATATCACTATGATGGTGTAGATGATATAAAATTTTGCGAAAAATGGAACTGTATTGATTGTGACGGTGAATATGTGCTAAATGTAGGGATAGATCACCCTCACGCTTATGAATTTAGTGTATATTTAACTATCAAAAACAATTTAGTAACTATTACAAATGTATTATGATTTTTCAAAGTAAACTAGCTTATTATATCTCTTTATTTGTAAGTATAGTTTCTATAATAGTTTTTGTATATATTGGTTTTAGTGCATTTTTTATAGCCAAAAACCAATTTATTGATATAGATGGTGCTACTTATGTAAATCAAGTAAGAACTGATGATTTTACCAAACACCTAGCCCTTCATCTAAGTCAAAACTGCCAAGATGATCTATGCAAAGTACAAAGAATGCTTGATTTCGTCACAGCAATTCCCTACAAAGAAAACCATTTTGTAGCAAGAAGCCCAAAAAACACAGTAGAGCAAAACTTCGGTGATTGTGATGATAAAAGTAATCTTTTAATTTCAATGCTTCATGTGAGTGGATTTGAAAGCTATTTTGTCACCGTTCCAAAACATATATTTGTGATAGTCAAACTAAAAGACACGAGGCTAAAAAACACAAAAGGGCTATATGTAAACGGTGAGAAATATTATATACTAGAAAGTACAGCCCAAGGCTCAAGAGTAGGATTTGAACTCAAATATAAAATCAATGAAATCAGCAAAATAATAGACCCATTCAAAAACAAAGCACTCAAAACTGAATCCTTGGAGTATAAGCTATGAGCTATAAAAACTGGTTTGATAACCACGCCCAAAAACACCAAAACATCATCAAAAAGCTAGAGAACAAAACCATAGATGAGATAATAGAGTATTTTAGATTTGAAAATATGCTCATACACGAAAAAGACTTCTGCCCTCTTTTTGCCAAAGGAGAGAAATGCCACGACACCAAAGAACTCAACTGCTACTTTTGTGGTTGCCCCCATTTTAGATTTGATGACAACGCCCCAAAAATAAAAAGTTTTTGTTCCATAGACTCAAAAGACGGCAAACAAATGGAATACAACACCATCACCCACCAAGACTGCTCAAAATGTACTGTACCACATAAGGAAAGCTATATCAAAAAACACTTTTCTTACTTTTGGAGTGAGGTTATGAGGGATGTGAGTTTAACCCAATTTATACAATAGAATTCAATAAATTAGTACCAATCATTTAGCATAGAGCATTTATAAAAAATCATCAATTAACCTTTTGGTTAATTGATGATTTTTTACAAACACCTTATATCTAAAGCATTAGCACTACTTTACAGTTTATATTGCATAATTTTGGGTTTGAGTTGCTAAAATTGTATTAGAGAGATTTAAAACTGTAATATAAAAAGACCACTATTTCTATTTATTAAATATTTGAATGGGATCGCAACTCTTTTTTGAGTAATATTTTAATAAGTGATTGATATGGAATATCAAATCTTTTGAGCATATTTAATTGTATTTGTCACCTTTTTTGTACGCTACAATAATATACTTATTTATTAAATATTGCAAATTGCAATATTTCCAAGAATAATTTTCAAAATATGTTAGGATAACAAAAATAAAATAGGACATAGTATGAATGAGCAATATATATCAAGTATGGTTATATATAGTGATGGAGAATTGGAACTAAATGTATCAGTAGAAAATGAAACTATTTGGCTTACTCAAAAACAAATAGCAGAGCTTTTTAAAGTCACAAAACAAAATATTAGTCTTCATATAAATCGTATTTTTAAAGATGTTGAATTGCAAGAAAATTCAGTTGTCAAGTTTTCCTTGACAACTGCCAAAGATGGCAAATCCTATAACATCAAGCATTACAACCTTGATATGATTATTTCCATTGGATATAGAGTAAACTCTATCACCGCAACAAAATTTAGACAATGGTCTACATCCGTACTAAAATTTAATTGTAACTCATTTTTCATTTTTTTTCATCGCTTTAGCGATACCGCTTCCTCTTTGTGGCACTTTGCTTTTTTAAGAAAAAGATTTTTTGAAGAAATTTCGTTAAGAAAACTCAACTGTTTGAACGAAGTGAGTTTTGAGTTTTTAGAAATTTATTCAAAAAATCCTTAAAAAAGCAACTCGTGCCACGATTTTTTGGGATACTTTTTTCTAAAAAAAGTATCAAAGAAGCCAAAACCATAGTTAGATAATACTTTTTTAGAAAAAGTATCCCAAAAGCGGTGCAAGAGGTTATAATTTTTGGAATTTATTGATACTTTTTCTAAAATTGTGAAACTCACTTCGTTCAAACAATCACAATTTCTTAACGAAAAAGTCCCAATAAATTTTAATCCAAAAATTATAAATTGCACCATTCTGCGGTATCGCTAAAGCGATAGTTGTTTGATATTCTTTGTTTTCATTTAAGTCTTTATTTGGCTTGATGAAAGTTTCATTTTGGGGTATTATCTTTTTTGGGATAAAGGAACCCCAGTCTATGACTGGGCTTGTCTTATGAATAAACCAGATAAATCTGGCGTTCCTTTATATTGTTTTAAAGACTTTTGAAGAATTTGTTTTCTAAAATTGTACCATTTTCCAATTTGCAATTAATTGGTATTCTGTCCCCAGATTTTGGTATTAAAATATATTGTGACTTGACCATATGTTCTATCAGAAATTTCATCTACAAATTTATTGATTTTTGAAAATGCTAACGCTTTGTTTTCTTCCATTAATGGTGCATTATACGAAGTTAAAATTACAAATAATGTAAATAATAGAGGAAATAATGTTTCAGTGAAGTTTTTATGAAAAATACTCTGAAAAAGAAAGCTTACAATTCCAAGTATATTTTGAAATAAAAAGGTAATTGTAGTCCAAACAAGTGCAATTATAGTAAATATCGATATTGGTCTATCAATATGAAACTTACCAAAACCTCCCCAAGGATAAAGAGACAATCCATAATCTCGATGTTCTGCTTCAAGGTCAAAGAAGTAAGGAATATATCGTACCAAAAAATAACATAACATAAGCCATACACATATATATATTACAATAGGGTCTATAATAGTAAACTTATTACCAAAAACTTCAATATTCTCACCTATTTCAATACCAGCAAAGCTTATTAAAAAAAGTATGATACCAGTAACTAATAAATTTCTTCTTTGTCTGATAAATGATTCATTCATTTATTTCCTTTTAGTTTAGTGTTCTATTAAATCATTTTAAATATTGAATTATATAGTTTTACTTCATTAGTTATTTAATACCTCATTAAATAACTTTTACTGGATAATTCTAACAAGGAACTAATAAATTGCTAGTATTGAACTTTATTGGCTCCACTGATTTGTTAGATTTATTGATATTTTGGTAATACAACATTAAAAAACTCCATCCAAAAAAATTTCATTTCTATTCCATAATTCTTAATATCATCTAATGAAATTTCTAGGTCAGATGTTACTAAGAATCCAAAATTATCTTTAAATAAATCTTCCCTTAATATCTTTAAATCATCATATGAGCGACCTTTCCCATGTTTTATTACATTGGATACTAATCTAAGTTCCTTATTAATTTTATACCAATGTGAATTTGCATTAGTAGCTATACCAAGTTCTTCTAATTTTTCTTTTAATGCTGTTCCATTGTCGTTAAGTAAAAAACACATTTTTTGACAATCTTTTTCAAATATATGAAATAGTAATGTTGCTTGATGATTTAAGAATTCTTGTTTCATCTCATTTTGTATCATATAATGTTGACCAGCTTTTGAAAAAGCATCTTCATAACATGAACCTACATCCATAGTATCTGGGTTAAATATTTTAACAAGCTCTGACAATCTAGCTTCTTCAATTCTTTTTGCTTCTTCTATTGAATCAAATGTAGGTAACAATCTTGCTGTTATTGTATTCACTATTATTTCTATTCTATCTAGTATTTCAATTTTGTCTGCTTCATAATAATTCATCTATAACCTTAATTTAACTATTCATTCAACCTGCATTATATAAAACATAACCTTAAAATAAACAAATAATATACATTAAAAATGCCATATATCAACACAACAGTAAATACCATAAATAAAGCAATTATAAAAAAATTTTAGTGAAAAACATTGCAATTTGATATATTCTTTAAATCAATTTTAATCTTTTGCTATAATTCTTATGTGTATTCAATTCATTTATAAGTATATTTAATTATTAGAAATTTATATTTCAAGAGTCCAATTAGATTTCTTCAAGTCTATTCCTCCATCTTTAATCTCAAACTCTCTATTAAATACAAATAAGCGATTACCAATTGTTTTTCCAAAAATATACATGAAGTATCTATTTTTTTCAGAATCATTGATTATTAACTGTTGATTCAAAAAGGCATTATCTCCATAATGAGATTTAAGATCTTCGATTATTTCATTTCTTGTTTGATAACTGTCTCTTGCTGTATAAATATATTGGCACTCACCTAATTTTGATGACACTACACCTGTTTCACCAAAAATATAATTTCTTGTATAACCATCATATATAACAGCTTGAATATCTAGTGCTAAAGCACTAGATTGGTTTTCAATTTTTATTTGAAATATTTTTGTATTTTTTTCTAGTAATTGTATGTACTCATTTCTTATTGAAGGAGGAAGATAAGTATTTTTTTTAAAATACTTAATTGCAGTTTTGTCATTGTCATTACTTTGAAAAATATTTATTCCATAGCTAAAATAAGGAAGCAAGGATAGCTCATTGATACGCCTTTGTTCATTTAATTGTTTTTCTGATGTTACACGTAACTTTCTTGTTTCATATGTATACCATAGAATTACTATTGCAACTCCCATTTGTACAATATAGTTAATATTTTCTATTGTAATAATGTTATTTTCCATATTTACCTCGTATTTTTATGTATATAATATTTAATTTTAGTGGTCAATGGTGTTTGACCAATTTATTATTTGAACTAAGTTTTAGCTTCTTTAAACTCTATAGCTAAAACTATCGCAAGTACTTTCTTGTTCACTTCTAAGATTTATTAGCATTTACCACTCATACCTACCTAATCCCATAGCCTGTGCTATTGGATAATAAATTGCCCCCCATCTGTAACCTGTAAACATGTTGTTACCACCACATTCAGTATGCAGTACCAATATTATATCAATACCTATATTTTCTAAATTGTGCAACATTGGTTCATAAATAATATCATCTGCAACAAAAATTATATTCTCTAAATTAAGAACTTTCATAAAGTATTCTTCTATATCTTGATAAATAAAACCATTGGTTTCATGAAAGTAAATTCTATTTTCTATGTTGTTATCAACAATAATATTTCCATTTACAACATGCGAACCATTAACATTTTCATTATAATTATATACATGAAAGTTTAAAATATTTTCTTCTGATTGAAATCTATTGTACATTGATGTAATATTCATACTAACACTTTCTATACTAGGTATTTGTAAATCTTTTTCTGGATACATTTTTTTATACATTTGGAATGTTTCAGAGATAACTCTATCTAAAAAAATACCATCAACAACAACTGATGTAAACTTTTTAATTTTTGTTCTTTCTAATAACCTATTGATTTTTTCTACAATCTTTTTGTCAAATTTTTTTATTTGAAATTTATCAGTTAATATGCTTTTTGATGTAAAAGATAATATATAATTATCAGTTGATAGATTCCATTGTTCTATATCTTCCTTAAAAAAGGTAAATAAATATTCTTTTTCTTTATCTATTTCATCAATAACATATAAAAATACAATAAAGTCATCTTTAACATAAGATTTATGTATTTTAATTGAATTTGTTGTTTCCTTTAATGTTCTACCTTTTGATTGTATCTTTAATATCTTAGAATAATAACTATCTATATTGTCTAAAATTAATAAGTCTGCACCTTTAATATCAAATGATGGTTTAGCCATATTAAACCCATATCTAAGCAATTTATTTTTAACATAGGATTCAGATTCTTCTTCAAATGGTTTATTGTCAATCAATACAGTTCCTTACTTATGTTAATGACCTACTTGAAAAAAGTGTGTCTTACTTCTAAAACTTTAACTATTTGGTTCTTAATTTATAATTGAATTGGCTATTTCACTGATTTTTCTTCCGAGGTATTGTTCGGAAACCTAATTGCAATTTAATAATTCTTCAATACTACATATATCAGAATTTTTATATCCTGCTGATTTTATAAGAAGTTGTGCTTCATTTATATTTTTACATTCAATAGGAAAATATTCCACTCCATTTGAAAGCAACCATATAATTCTTGTAATACCATCATTAATTGCAATATATGGTAATTTATTATTTTTATTTATATAACACACCATATTTGCCAATGGAACAGGATTACTTTTACCAAATGAAAAACCTTTTTCAGCATCTGCAAATTTTTTATCCATTTTCCAAATCTCTTTATTTCCAAAATTTAAATTTTTAGATAATGGATTCGGCTCATTCTGCCATAGTTTTAAAAATTTATTTGTTTCTACAATTACAACATATCTTGTATCATTCATATAATTTGTACAATCTGCGGACATGTAAACTATTCTATTATCAAGTTTTATTTCAAATATAGCACTTCTTTCCAATTTCTCAATTAGTGTAGTCATATTTTGTTTCCTAATGGTAGTATTCAAGATTCTATCTCAACATCAAGTAATTTCTAAAATTGTATCATAAATTTAAAGTATCATCAAGTCACTGTATTAGTCCACAACATACAATAACAATATAATATGCCAAAATAACTATAAACTAGTTCATCTCTCTACCCTCTCCCAAGATAAAATGCATACCCAAAAAAGAAACCTACTTCAAAAACGCCCGAAAGAACTTCCCTTTAATTTTATGAGTATTTAGCCCTTCTACTGCTTTGGTAGCCACATTTTCTTTTACGGCTACATAGGTACACATTTCTAGGGTGTTTATTTTGCCTATATCATCTTTGGTTAGTCCTATACTTGCAGTCAGTACTCCTACTATATCGCCTGCTCTTAGTTTGGTTTTTTTGCCTGCGTTGATGTAGATAGACCTCCATATAGACTCTAGTGTGAAGTTTTTATCTAGTGGTTCTTTTTTCATTATTTCTAGGTTGTTTGATAGATTTGCGTACTCTTTGACCTCATCAAAAAGCTTGATATTATCTACCAAAGAAATAGCTTTTCCAGTTTTGCCAGCTCTTGCGGTTCGCCCTATTCTGTGTGTGTAGTTTTGCATATCAAATGGCAAGTCATAGTTTATCACTAGCTCAATATCATCTATATCAAGACCCCTTGCTGCTACATCTGTGGCTATTAGTACTGGGTAGCTTTTGTTTGAAAATATTGCTAGTATCTCATTTCTATCTCTTTGCTCAAAATCACTATGAAGGACAAGTACAGGGATTGAATTTCGCTCCAAATCATCTGCTAGCTCGTCACAAGCTATCTTTGTATTGCAAAAAATCACGCAAGATGTGGGATTGTTGTCTTGCAATAGTTTCATTACGCTATATAGCTTATCAGAACTTGAACTTGCCTCATAAAACACTTGTTCTATAACTTGTGCTTGGTGTGTGGTATCGGCTTCTACTATCACTGGGTTGGTCATGATAGATTGGGCTAATTTCTTGATATTATCTGGATAAGTAGCACTAAAAAGCATTGTTTGACGATTTTTGGGTAAGAAATCAATAATAGAATGTATATCTTCGCTAAACCCCATATCAAGCATCTTATCAGCTTCATCAAGTACCAAAGTATTGATATTTTCTGTGCTAAATGACTTCTCTTGAAGATGCTTTAATACACGCCCAGGAGTTCCTACTATGATATGAGCTTGGTGAGATAATGAGTGAACTTGTGGGCGATATGGCATCCCTCCACAAAGTGTAGTTATCTTTATATTATGTGCAAACTTAGCCAGTTTTCGTAGCTCCATTGCTACTTGTTCGGCTAGTTCTCTAGTAGGACACAAGACTAATGTCTGAATACGAAATAGTTTAATATCAAGTTTGCTCAAAAGTGGTATACCAAATGCCGCAGTTTTACCGCTACCTGTCTTTGCTTTGGCTATCAAGTCTTGCCCATGAAGTGTATAAGGCAACGATTTTTCTTGGATTTGTGTAAGGTTTTTATACCCAATACTTTGTAAATTCTCCAACATTTGAGGAGATAATTTTAGATTTGTTATATTATTTTTCATTTTATATTATATCATATTAAATATTCACTTAGAATTAAGTTTTAATTAGATAAAATAATTATTACAATAATAAATTAATAAGGAAATATCAATGACAATATCAAAAAGACTTGTTGTATCTACAGTATTAGCATCATTGCTACTTGGAGGATGTGCAACGACTGAATTACAAACCAGTGCAAAAATGACACAAAGTATTTTTATAAATCCTGTTGCAAAAAGTAAAAGAACAATTTTTGTGGCTAGCAGAAATACAAGTGGACAAAATATAAATTTAGAAAATAAAATCTTAAATAATATAGAATCAAAAGGATATAAGGTAGTTGAAGATCCAGAACAAGCTACTTATATATTGATGATTAATGTTTTATATTGTGATAAAAAAATGGAAAACAATGCAGCAGGCGGAGCAGCAGCAGCAGGGATAGCTGGTGCAAGTGTTGGTGCATATAACTCTAATAGTGGAGGTAGTATTGCTGGTGCTACTATAGGAGCTGCTGTAGTTGGTGGGCTTTTGGCTAAACTTACTGAAGATACAATTTATCAAATGCAAGTTGATATTCTTATTAGAGAAAAAGCTAATGGTAAGGTTATAACACTAAACACAAATACAAGCGGTCAGGCTTCAGTAAATGACGAACAAAAAGCTGGATTTATGAATACATTTGCAGGATCTGTAAAAAATGTTGATGCAACTGGAAATTTAAATTCAAATCTTAACAATGCGAATACTCAACAATATGAAACTGACTTCATTGAGCATAAAACGATGTTATTTGCCGAAGCTACAAAAATGAAACTAACATTATCTGAAGCTATACCTATTCTTGAAGATAAAATATCAAGCCAAATAAGTGGATTATTTTAATTAAGGTTATACAACCTTAATTAAAACTAATTGTCTTGTATTTAGAATCTGTTATTCATAATTAGTAACCACTATCATCATTTTCTAATAGTGCTTACTTAATTTATTGTAAGTTCTAGTTTTTTTCTGATTCCCAGCCAACAAGATATGATACTTTTCCATCTATAAACTCAACATTTCTAGTAATAAATCTATCTTGCCAATATTTCCAAATATCACTATCTAAACTAGGAGTTTGATGAGAAGATGGATAACCTCTTGCAATAATTACCATTTCCTTTGTCATCCCAACAATCAAATGTCCGTATTTTATAGCATTTCGAACATTTCTTGGAAACTTACCTACATTAACTTTTGATTTTTTGAATATTCTTTCCATTAGTTGCGTTGTTTCCATCAATGAAAACTTTTTAATATTCTCAAATTTTAATTTTCTCTTATCTTTTACAATAATAAATTCTATTGTATTCACACCTACTTTATCAATTATAACTTCTGTATTTACAGGAATCAATAATCCTTTTGAATAATTAGTTGAGATGATTTTACTATTTTCTTCCCACATATTCACTTGAGTATAAAATTTACCTTTAATATCGACTTGAGCTTTCACGCTTAATACAAATACCATCAACAACCCAATAATATAAATCAACTTTTTCATACCTAAACATACCCTTTGACATTCTTTATAATCTTCACATAATAGATAATCACTCTATTTTAGAAAGGGTATTATAGCAAAATAATATATCATTTGTTCTAAAAATATTATATAAACTCATCCCAACCAAATGATTTGCAAATAGCTTGAAAACTTTCATCTAAATGGGCTTTAATTGTTAGCTCTTCTTGGGTGAAGGGGTGTTTGATTGTAAGTATATGTGCATGTAATAACATCCTATTACAGCCGTAAGTCTCTCTTATAAATTGATTATGCTCACCTCTTCCATATTTGGTATCGCCCAATAAATGGTGGGATAAGTGTTTCATATGCCTTCTTATTTGATGTTTTCTTCCAGTTTGTGGAGAGACTTCTACCAAAGAATATCTAGTTTGTGGATATTTACCTACAGCATAAGGAAGCTCAACAGTAGCTAGTCTTATATATTCACTCACAGCGTCTTGGGGCATTTTATCTTGAGAAGCATCACAGTCTGCTATTTTGTCAAGCTTATGACTAAGAGGATGGTCAATTAAGCCTTGCAATGGAGTATATCCACGAACTACTGCCAAATACTTTTTTTGTGGCTTAGTGGATACAAACTGGTCACTCAAAATCTTTGCACATTCACTACTAAGAGCAAAAAGCAACACACCAGAAGTTGGTCTATCGATTCTATGTACAGGATATACATACTTCCCAATCTGGTCTCTTAGCATCTTCACAGCAAAATATATCTCATGAGGGTCAAGCATAGATTTATGCACTAAAAGCCCAGTAGGTTTATTGATAGCTACGATATAATCATCTTGATATAGGATTTCTAATTTATAATTTTCAAACATAATGCAATCTTAGCATAAATATATATATGATATAATAAATCATGAAACTACCTGAACTCTTACACGGAAAACTAATCAAAAGATACAAAAGGTTTCTTGCTGATATCATCCTTGATAGCGGTGAGACTATAACTGCTCATGTACCAAATAGTGGAGCTATGACATCTACTATAGAAGCTGATTGTGAAGTATGGGTAAGCAAAAGTGACAATGAAAAACGAAAACTTGCATATACTCTAGAACTTACAAAAATAGGTAACCAGCTAATATGTACAAATACAAATATTGCAAACAAAATAGCCATAGAAGCTGTACAAAATGGAGTGATAAAAGAACTTATTGGATATGATAGTATAAAACCAGAACAAAAGTATGGGAAAAATAGTAGAATTGATATACTTCTTGAAAATGGTGATAAAAAATGCTTCGTAGAGGTAAAAAGTGTAACTCTGAGACTTGATAATACTCTAGCTTTCCCAGATGCAGTGACTTCAAGAGGAACAAAACATCTTGAAGAGTTGATGTCAATGGTAGAAGAGGGATATAGGGCTGTAATGCTTTATGTGATACAAAGAACAGATAAACTCCCCTTTAGAATTGCTAGTGAAATAGATAAAAAATACTATGAGAAATTCTTAGAAGTTACAGCAAAAGGGGTCGAAGTACTTATATATCAAGCTGAAATTTCATTGGAAGAGATAAAAATTACTTGATTACATGAGCTAAAAAAAGCTTTTTCGTGAAAATTTAAGCTTAAATTTATCAAACTAATACTAAAATTATTTTAACATTAAAATGTTAAAGCCAAACTTATCGTGAGGTAAGGACGGAAAGCCACGGGTCTTGATTGGAAGATAGCCGAGTTGCCATAGTAAGACTACTCAACTTATCTGTTTACGCAATCACCGACTCAAAAAAAGAGGGTGTTATGCAAAATTATTTTTACAAAAACGAAGACTATTTTCGTAGGAGAGAAGCTAAAAGGTGTGAAAACTGGAGCTTTATAAAGCAAAAAGAATCTCCAATATCAACTAAACTTTTAAGATTTAGTTTATATGTTTGTAGTTTTTCTCTATTTATCTACATTGGTTTTTTTTAGACCAAAGTAGATACTTTTTTATTCTTATCTCATATTTTCAAAAACAAGTGGTGCTTCCCAAGTCATTGAGCGAATTTTTGCAATAACTGCTTGTAAATCATCAAGCTTTGCCCCTTTTACCCTGATAGTATCCCCTTCTATTTGTGCATTGACTTTTAGTTTGAGATTTTTAATTTCCGCAACGATTTTTCTAGCTTCTTTTGACTCGATATAATCAACAATCTTAAAAGTAGCCTTTCTCATCCCACCACTTGCATCTTCTACCTTTTGTTCAGACAAAACCTGAGATGAAAGCCCTTGTTTTAGGAGTTTTGCTATTACTATATCTTTTAGAGCATCCAGTTTATAATCACTTTGAGTCACCAAAATAAGTAATTTATCTTTTTCTTTATAGTCAACTTCAGAATTAGTCCCTTTGAAGTCAAATCTATTAGTAACTTCCCTATCAACAAGATTGATAGCATCTTTAAAACTTTGCATATTTATCTTTGCACTAATATCAAATGAATACTCTTTTGCCATATTTTTTACCTCTATAGTTTAATTAAAAAGATTGTAACATATTTCAAATGTTAGTTTTATTAGCAAATATCCCAAGAACTATCAACAACTCAATTATTTACAACATTTGGAAGTAAATGGTTAAGATTTCTTTTTGAATATTTAATTTATAACTTACTATATCCAAAGCTCTTATATCTTGTGAATTTTGTAAAGTTTCAACATCATCCATAGTTTTATATCCAGCTTTATACTCTTCTTGATTCATAATCAATAGTTCATTATATAAACTAATATCTTCTTGTGCTAATTTTATCCTATCATTATAATTTGAAATAGTAATAAAAGTACTATCATACAAAAGTGTATTTTCTATAATAGCTTCTCTCAACTTTTGCTTACTAATAAGAAAATCTAACTTTTTTTGCTCCATATTACTTGATGCCGTATAACTCAGTGGCATACTTATACTCATTCCATAGTTATAATAATCATTGCCTATATTTCTATTTGTATCATTATAACCATAAGTTCCATTAAGACCAATTGTTGGTAAATAATCACTTTTTTTCATTTTATAAAGGTTCTCATTTACACTTATATTTACTTGTGCATAATTTATATTTGTAGAGTTTTTTAAGAAAATATCTTTTGAAATCATTTCTAACTGTGGTAATAAAATAGTTTCATAGTCTTTGTCTGTAAATTTCTTTATCTCATTTATATTTATCATTTTCGCAAGTTCTAACTCTTTTTTCTTGTCACTAAGTTGGTTTTTAGTCATAATTGCATTATTTAAATCACTTATATCCAAATCTCCAGCTTTATATTGAGACTTTTTATTTCGTATCTCTATTTCACTATTTCTTAAATTTAACATATTTTGCTTGAGTGCTATATCGTTGAGTTTGATGTTGATTAAACTTTCATATAAAGAATTCAAATCATCTTTTCTGGTAATTGTTAGATTCATTAATTCTAATTTTTTTAATTCTTTTGCATATTGTATTTGAGAGCTAATCCCACCAAATTTAAAAATATCTTGAGAAAATGATATTGAATAATCCCGTGTATTCAAGTCATCTTTATTTGTTGTGTAGTTGCCTTGTAGATTAAATTCTCCAATATAATCAAATTGATTTGAAATAGCTTTTTGTTCAATCTGTTTTTTTTCTAAGTCTAAAATTTGTTTTTTAGTATCTGAAAGCACTTCTACTTCGTCAGCATTTAGTAAAATACAAGCAAAAATTACAACAACTAAATAAACTCTCATTTTACGAACTCCACCTTTACAACTTTTCCGAAATTTTTATCATCCAACTTCAAAATAACTTTATGTGCAGATACAAAAGTGTCATCAAGTGTAATATCTACTTTATCAATAGTTGCTATCCCATCTTTTCCATCTATAAGTACTTTTTTATTGTTCAAATCCTTATAATCCTCACCACTCAAATAAACTACAATTTTTGATTTTGATATATCATAAGCTGTAGCAAGTTCCATTCCTATATTCACATAATCCTGCTTTTGTATTAGAAACTCTTTTATATAGAGATTTTTAACACTAATTGTCTTTTTCAAAATAGTGTCTTCTAACTCTTCTATAGTGATTTTCAAATTATTAATAGTAATCTTCATATCTATAACATCATAATACTTTTGATCTTTGTCTGTTTTGCTTTTTCCACTAATACCCAAAAAGTTTTTATAATTTTCTTCTAAAATTCTAAGTTTTTCATTGTATAGGTTTAATTGCATTTGATACAATTTCAAATGTTTTTGATCTAAACTATCATCAAGTTTGACTAAAATGCCTGTAACGACTTTTGTTTCATCTTCTTTATTAAGTTTTATAACCTGTCCTGATGTTTGAGAATATATTGTAAACTCTTCATAAGGCTCTATCTCTGCCATATAACTTTGTCCATATAACATAAAAGGTATCAATAAAAATAAAATATTTTTCATAAACTATTTTCCTTTTCTAAATTTTGTTTTGTAAATATCAAGGAACTATTATGAAAATTATACATAAATTAATCCCTTATCTTAAACAATGTTGCATATAAAGCTGGTACATACACAAGATTTAAGACCGTTCCCCAAGCTATACCAAAGCCCAGTGATACTGCAATTGGTTGTAACATCACAGATTCTCCTGTAGGGAAAAACATCAAAGTAAACAATCCTAACATAGTCGTAATTGATGTTATTAATATTGGTCTTACTCTTTGCTTTGCTCTTACAAAAAATTCGCTTTTGTTTTTTGTATCATGCAAAAAATCCAACATAATAATCCCATCATTTATGACAACTCCTGCCAAACCCAACATACCTATCATTGACTGAGAATTCAAATTTATACCAACAATGAAATGCCCAATAATTGGTCCTAAGATCGTAAAAGGGATTACAGAAAGTATAATAAATGCACTTTTAAATGAAGGAAAATTAATCAGTAATGTAATAAATATCAAAAACATTGCTATTAAAAATGCTTTAAGAAGATCAACTACTAACTGTTGACTTTTTTCTTGTTCCCCTCCAAAATCTACCTCTACACCATTGGCTTGTATATTTGCTATAGTATCATCTAATTTTTCCAATACTTCATTTGCATTTATCACATTATTATCAACATTTGCAAATACTTTTTTATATACTTTCCCATTTTCTTTTTCAATTCTCTCAAAATTTCTTTCAATCTTGAAATCAACAACTTCTTTTAACATCACATATTTGTTATCATCAAGAGGAATATAAAAATTTTCTAATTCATGTAAACTATTTTTATAAGTTGATTGTGTAATAATTTTAATAATTCCATCTTCATTAAAAGTATTTGCTTGTTCTTTTTCCATAAATAAAGAATTAAGAGCACTAGCAATTTTACCATCAGTCAGCCCTAAATTTTTTCCATATCCATTAACCACATATTTATATTCACTTTGTCCTAACTGTGTATTATCACTTACATCTTTTACGCCATTAATACTATTTAATTCTTTTTTTAATTTATCAATACTTGAAATAAGTATTTGTGCATCACTTGCACTCAATAAAATCTCTACATCCGTTTGTACTATTCCTATCCGTCTTGTAACAATATTAAACTCTTGTGCCTTGTCTTGTTGAGTTATTGGGGTAAGAAGCTCTCTAATTTGATTCATTGCATCATTTGTTTGAATAGGTCTTATTTTATCAGCTCTTTCAAAATCAAAACTAAAATTCAAAATTGGATTCACATAATTTTCTAAAAAATTGTCTTCTCTATAATCCTCCAATTCCAAAGCAAGAGTAAAACCATATTCTATAATCTCACTAGAACTCATAATATCACTATAACTCCCTACAGTTGTATTAATATTTTTTATATACAATTCTTTTTTCTTTTCCAAAAGTATTTTTTCATATTTCTTTACAATTTCGTTTGTTTTCTCAATAGGGATAGATTCATCTAGTTTTACAGATATCGTCACATTAGTAGAATCCATATCTGGAAAAAATTGAAATCTACTAGCACTCACAAGTAAAAAAGAGAGGATAGGTATTGTGATAAAAAATGTTACTAAAAAAGTTTTTTTATAGTGAATAACTTTATGTATAATTGTTTCATAAAAATCATATGCCTTTGTCCAATCAAGTTGTTTTTCATTTGCCTTTAAAATATGTTTTGCATGGAGTGGCAAAAACAAAAATGATTCAATAAGGGAAGAAAGTATCAAACAAGAGATTACAATAGGGATAAGCTTCATCAACAATCCCATCTCTCCACTAATAAGCAACATAGGCAAAAAGGCAAATACAGTTGTCATGGCAGCTATAAGTACAGGTGCTATCATCTCTTTAGTACCATTTGTAACTGCATCTTGAATTGTATCTCCATTATCTAGATGCCTTTGTATATTTTCACTGACAATGATAGCATCATCTACTACAATACCCAAAGTAATCAACATAGCCATCATAGATATCATATTTAAACTATATCCCATCATCTCAATAAACAACAATCCAATAATAAAAGAAAATGGAATCCCCATAATAATCACAAATGATAATCTTGGACTTATCAAGATATACATAGAAAAACCAACCAAAATCAACCCTAATGTGATATTTGCTACTATTGTTTGAATTCTGTCGCTAATAGGTCCTGAAGTATCTCTAGAGATAATTAAAGATACACCATTATTTTCCTTCTCATATTGTAAAAATAATTCTTTAATATTATTGGCTATTTGTATACTATCTCCCACATCATCCTTATAAATAGAAAGTGAAATTGTATTTTCTCCGTTGAGCCTAGAAATTGTTTCATCAATAGGATAATCAATAGTAATAGTGGATATATCTCGAAGATATACTTTTTTATCTCCTATTTTTAAAATAGAGTTTTCCCAAAATTCACTATTAAATTTATCATTATTTGCACTTAAATAAATATGATTTCCTACCTGCTCAATATCCGCAACTGGATACATATAAGAAAGTTCACTGATAGCACTTGTTACAGAGGAGGTATTTAATCCATACATATTTATTTTTTTATGGTCAAGTTGTAAATCTATCTGTAAATCTGAATCACCAAAAATCTCTACTTCACTAATACTATCTATTTGCATTAATGATGATTTTAACTTATCACTAAGATTTAAAAGTGCTTTTTTATCAAGATTTGCAGAAGTCATTGAAACAGTCATAAGTGACATCTGTCTCTCAACACTTGTCACAGTTGGTTCATTCATATCACTTGGAAAATATTTTTTTGCACTACTAACTGCATCTTTGACTTCATTGACTTTATCAGTTTTATTTACACCATCTTGAAGCTCAATACTAATTGAAAAACTTCCAGCTGTTATCACCGAACTCACTTCTTCAAGTCCAGAGATAGACTCAATTTGATTTTCTATCTCTGTAACAGCAAAATTATTCAAACTATCAGCACTAGCACCACTATAGCCACCACTGACACGAATAGTTTCAAGCTCAACCGAAGGAAACATCTCTTTTGGAATCTTGATGTATGCAAATATACCCATTACAATTATGAAAACTAAAATGGTATAATTTAACCTGCTATTTTGTAAAAAATATTCTATTATCTTATTCATAGCTAAATTATATCAAAAAAATTTAAACGATAGGTAACAATTGATAGTGATATTAGTTATAAAATATCTAACCAAAGATAAGAAAGTATTAAATAGCATAACACTAGACTTCGTAAGAGAACAATATCTTCAAATTCTGGGCTCTAAAAACATACTTGTAGGTCTTATAGGTCAAAGAGGTGTAGGTAAAACAACTCTTTTAGTACAGTATCTTAAACTGAACTACAAACCATTTGAATATATTTATTTTAGTGCCGATGAGTTTTTAAGACTTGGGGGAAAGATTATAGTAATAGATGAAATACACAAATATCAAAACTGGTCAAATGAGATAAAAACCATTTATGATAGTTTCCCTGAGCTTATTATCAGGTTTAGTGGCAGTTCTATGCTAAATATATTGCATGAAAAGTTTGACTTAAGTAGAAGAGCAGTTATAGGATTAGAAAGTGGATTGATTATTGTATAGTATATATGGTGCGGATGAGAGGAGTCGAACCTCCACACCTTTCGGCACCAGATCCTAAGTCTGGCGTGTCTGCCAATTTCACCACATCCGCATATATAAGTGGTACGCCCTACACGATTCGAACGTGTGACCTACGCCTTAGAAGGGCGTTGCTCTATCCAGCTGAGCTAAGGACGCATAAAAGAAATGATATTTTAGCTATAAAACGCTAAAACCTAAATTAAATGGGGTAGATAATGGGGCTCGAACCCACGACCCTCGGAACCACAACCCGATGCTCTAACCAACTGAGCTATATCTACCATCAAAAAGTGGTCGGGGCGAGAGGATTCGAACCTCCGGCCCCCTGGTCCCAAACCAGGTGCGCTAACCAGACTGCGCTACGCCCCGAAAAAATCGCTACATACATTTAAAATGGAGTGGAATTATACCCTAAAGTTTTAGATTTGTCAATAGATTTTATGACAAATTTATAAAATTATACTACCACAAGATATAAGATAGTAAATTTACCTACTATCTTATATCAAAACTACTTGATTTCTGACTAAAACTGTATCAATCCATCAATAGGACTTGAAGCTGTAGCATATGGTTTTTTGGGAATTCTTCCAGCTTTATATCCTAGTCTTCCAGCAATTACTGCATATTTCATAGCTTCTGCCATTTTAATAGGATCATTTGCACAAGCTATGGCTGTATTTGTAAGAACTGCTTCAGCTCCTAGCTCCATAGCAATGCTCGCATCACTTGCACATCCTACCCCTGCATCTACAATAACAGGAACTCTTACTGCATCTTTGATAAATGCTATATTGTATCTATTTTGAATACCAAGACCACTTCCAATAGGAGCAGCCAAAGGCATGATAGCATCAGCTCCAGCATCTTCTAGTTTTTTGGCGATTATTGGGTCATCGCTAGTATATGCCATGATAGTAAAACCATCTTTTTTGAGGATTTCGCAAGCTTTTATTGTCTCTATTACATCAGGGTATAGTGTTTTTTTAGCATCACCTATTACTTCAAGTTTGATTATATCTATCCCAGTAGCTTCACGCATTAGTCTAAAAGTAGTAATTGCTTCTTCAGCTGTAAAACACCCTGCACTATTTGGCAATAATTTTACATTTGTATCTTTGAAATAATCAAGCAAATTTTCTTCATGTGGGTTTGTGATATTTACTCTTCTAATAGCTACAGTGATAAGTTCACTTCCACTAGCTAGTGTTGCATCTTTTGTAGTTTGAAAGTCTTTATATTTTCCACTTCCTACTATCAGCCTACTATTAAATTCATATTTGCCAATTCTTAAAATATTATCATTCATCTACATTCTCCTCTATCCATCTAAAATACTCATCACTACCATTTGTAATATCCAAGCATATAATTTCAGGCAAATTATATGAATGTGTAGCTTTGAGAAAGCTTTGTATTTCATCGTATTTTGATTTTTTAGTTTTTATGCTTATTATGTACTCATTGCTTTTGTTTACTTTGTCTTCATATGAATAAATTGATTTTATCTTATTTATTTGTATGCAAGCAGCTAGTTTTTTAGCAAGAAGCATAGTGGCTACCTTTTGAGCAATCTTTTTCTTATCGTATGTTGTTTGAATGACACAGTAACTCATATTTTTTTCACCTCTTCTATCAAATCTTGTGGTTTTAGGCTGTAGTTATTTAGCTTATAGTTTCTGCCACTTACAGCAAGTGCCAATGAGCCGTTGATAGCACTTTGTATTGCGGTGAAGTTTTGAGCTAAATATGAAGCAATAAAACCACTTAATACATCTCCACTTCCGCCTTGAGATAGGATATTTGTCCCTAGTGGGTTGATATAAACATTTTGATTTTGAGAGATAATGATATTTGAGCCTTTTAAAAGCAAGGTTACTTTTGGATATTTGCTACAAAATTTCTCTACATAATTAAATCTATTTTTTTGCAAAATATCTACACTAATATCATCTATTTCACAAATGCGTAGCAAACTAACGAACTCTTTTGGATGAGGAGTCAATACAACATTATCATTATGCAAAATATCCAAAATAAGTGGAGTATAAAATAAATCAGCATCACAAACTTTTGCCACATCCAAAGCCAAAATCTCTTTTATTTCACTTTCATCAAAATTACCAAGCCCCATACCAATAGCAATAGATGTTGTATTGTGAGGTATTTGGTGTGTGTGCATTATGTGATAAGGAAGTGGCATTTTATCATTATGGGTCATTATACTCACAAGTCCAGCTCCAAGAGCAAATCCAGCCTCACTAGAAAGCATACTAGCCCCTATTTTGTCCCCAGCAACTACAAGTAAATGACCGAAATTACCTTTGTGTGAAGATTTATTATCTCTAAAAGGCAAAACCAAATCTGATTTATCCAACACAAAATATCTACTATCATCTTCATACTTGTGGCTACTAAGCCCCAAATTAACAACTTTTATTTCACCTACATAGTTTTTTGCTATATCTGAATAAAGGGAAAGTTTACCTGAACCCATAGTACAAGTAATATCAGCTTTAAAACACCCTTGTGTTGCATTGCCATCAATATCAAGTCCACTTGGTATATCACAAGCTATTTTGACCCCATCAAGGTTATTTAAGGTATTGATTGTATCTATATAAAAGCTACTTAAGGATTTGTTGAGACCACTACCAAAAATTGCATCTACAATTACATCAAAATTTTTTGCTTCTATAGTATCTGTGATTTCAATCCCTAGCTTTATAGCTCTTTGAAGTTGGAGTTTTGCCATAGGGGATGTTGGTGGTGACAATACTACCAATGTGACTATATATTCTTCTTGCGCTAGTCTAGCAAGAGCCATCCCATCTGCACCGTTGTTGCCACTTCCGCAAACTATCAAGATTGTTTTGATATTTGGTAAGGTTTTGATATGATTATACATCCCCAAAGCTGCGTGTTCTTGAAGCAAATCTGCACTTAAATCATATCTTTCATAGCATTTTTTATCTAAATTTTCTACACTTTTATATACTTTTTTCATGGTCACTTCCTAAATTTCCAGCCATTTTTGATAAGGACTTCTTTGATTTTTTCTTGTAGTTCACCTTGAAGTTCTAGCCATTCATTATCTATTGTACCACCACAACCTAGTTTTGATTTGAGTAGTTTTAATACTTTTTTCTTCTCTTCGTCATCACACATAAATCTACCCACTATAGTAACCACTTTGCCGTTTCTTTTTTCTCTTTTGAAGACCAAAGGTTGCTGATGTGTTTGAATTGAGTCATTATTTGGTATATCTTTTGTGATTAGTCTACCATTTTTATCACTAGTCATATTTTCAAGCTTAGCACCTATTTCAAATAAATTGTTTTTCATACATCCCCTCAAAATAGCTTATTAATCTTATTATACCAAAAAATACTTTGTAGTCAATAAATATGATTCATCATATTTCTAAAGATATTTTTAATCTTATGATAATATTTATGTTATAATTCATTATATTAGAATTGTTATATTAATTATTACTGTAAAATTGGAGTGTAATCTTGAAAAGCAACTTTCTTATCTTTTTAATGATTTGTATTTTATATCCTATGTTAGCTATTTCTAAAGAAGTAGTTATATTTGGTATACTTGAAAATAGAACAAGAGACATTCAGCCAAACCATTATGATATTTTAGCTAAATATTTAAATGATAATTTAGAAGATTTTGAAATAAAAGTCAAAATAATGAAATTTGATGAAATCAATGAAGAAATGAACAAAAATCAAATAGATTTTTTGATGACAAGTCCTCTACACTATATACAATTAAAAGAACGAAATTTTGTATCAAGCACTATTGCAACTTTGGTTTACACAATTTATAAGAATTATTCTTCAAATTTAGGTGCAACTTTTATTGTACCTAGTTCGAGAGATGATATCACTACTATGGAAGATTTTAAAGACAAAAAAATAGCCACTATGGGAAAAGGGTTTTTTGCAGCTTATGATATACCCATATATGAATTTTATAAAAAAGGGATTATCCTAGATGAAGAAAATTTTGTTATCACATCTACCCATAAAGATTTTATTCAAGCTATATTAAGTGGCAAAGCTGATGTAGGTTTTGCAAGAAGTGGTGTTATTGAAAAGCTTATCGAACTAAACCTAGTCAATGAATCACAAATAAAATATATAAACGAACAAAATATCAACAACTTCCCATATAAAATTTCTACCCCTTTGTATCCAGAGATGCCAATTATTGCTACAACTAAAGTTGATATAAATTTAATAAGAAATGTAGCTTCACTACTTTTTGCTATCAGAGAAAATCATCCTGTATCACAAGCTCTTAATATTGGTGGATTTATTCCTCCAGCTGATTATACTATTATTGACCAACTAGCTAAAGATTTGAAGCTACCTCCTTATGATAAAAATCCACATATCAGACTAAATGATATCTGGCAACAATATAGTATATGGATTTTGCTTGGGGTTTTAATCTTTGTTGTACTTATAAGTTTACTTATTTATATAATATTGATTAATAAAAGAATAGAACAAACACGAGAAATGTATATTGAACAAAAAAATAGACTATTATCTATCATAGAGTTTATTCCTGATTTACTTTGGATGAAAGATGTTGAAGGCAAGTATATAATTTGTAATAGAAGATTTGAGCAATTGTATGCAACTCCCCAAAAAGATATTATAGGTAAAACTGATTATGATTTTGTCTCAAAAGAGTTATCTGATTTTTTTAAAAATCATGATAATTATGCTATGAATTCTCCATTTCCTTGTACAAATATTGAAGAACTTACTTTTGCAATAGATGGGCACACTGAACTTATTCAAACTACAAAAACTTTTATAAAAGATTCTCGTGGCAATAAATTGGGGGTATTAGGAATAGGCAGAGATATTACAAAACTAAAAGAACAAGAACTAAAACTACAAGAGCAAAAACAAGAATTACAAGAGATATTTCATACTACAAAAGATGGTATTGCTATACTTGATAGTGATAGTAAGTTTTTAAAAGTCAATCAAGCATATATTGATATTACAGGACTTAGTGAAGATGAACTATTGGCAACTTCATGTATTGAGCTTTCTATTGAAGATGATAAAGAAAAATCAAAAGATATAATTGATAGAGTTTTAAATGGTGAAATCATGGATAGCTTTGAAAAACATTGTCTTATCAAAGATAAAATTGTAACTGTAAGTATATCTTTAGCTCTTATGCCAAATAAAACACATCTTTTGGCAAGTATTAAAGATATATCTTATCTTAAAGCTATAGAAAGACAAGCAAAACTTGCTTCAATGGGTGAAATGATAGCTAATATCGCACATCAATGGAGGCAACCTCTAAGTGTAATAAGTGTTGTTGCAAGTGGGATTAAACTTAGACAAGAGTTTGGTGAGATTCAAGGATATAACATAAACGAAGATATGGATGAGATTGTCAATCAAACAAATTATCTATCAAAAACTATAGATGATTTTAGAAATTTTATCAAAGAGGATAATATTTCAACTTTTGAGTTACAAGCGAGTACCCTTATAAATAAAACTTTATCATTACTCAAATCATCTTTTACCAATCATCATATAGCTGTTGATGTTGATATTAAAGATGACCCTTATATAGATGGATATGAAAATGAACTAGTTCAGTCACTCATAAATATCATAAATAATGCCAAAGATGCAATAAAAGAACATGTACCAATTGAAGAGGATAGAATCATATTTATCAAAACTAGGAAAATTAATAATACAATTGAAATATCCGTGATTGACAATGGTGGGGGGATTGACCCACAAATTATACCAAGACTTTATGAACCTTATTTTACGACCAAACATCAAAGTGTAGGTACTGGACTTGGTTTGCCTATGGCATATCAAATCATTACCCAAAGACATCACGGTGATTTAAGAGTACAAAACTATACTTTTGAACACAATGGCAAAATCTTTAGGGGTGCAAAATTTACTATTATCTTAAATCTAAGCAATGAAAGAGAAAAATATGAAAAATAAACTTTTAATAGTATGGTCAAGTAGTGATATAGAAGTGGCTAGAAAACTTGTGTTATTGTATGGTAGTGTGATATTGCCTCGTGGGTATTGGGATGAGGCTACTATCATGATATGGGGTCCTAGTGCGAAGCTTTTGGCTGATAGTATTGAGCTTCAAGAAAAAGTAAAAAATATTATGTCTACTGGTGTGAAATTTAATGTTTGTGTGGTATGCAGTGATGAATATGGAGTATCTGATACACTCGCAGATCTTGGAGTCGAGCTAATTCACACTGGTGAAATGCTCACTCATGCTCTTCAAAGTGATTGGAAAGTAATCACTTTTTAAAAGCTTCAAAGCTACTTCTTGGACTAATATCCAAAGAGTTTATATCTATAAAGTCTTTTTGGTTGTATTGCTCTATCGCACATCGCCCAATCATAGCAGCATTATCACTACAAAATTCAAGTGGAGATAAAAGTAATTTACAATCATACTCCCTACAAAGCTTTTCTAGCTCTGAGCGAAGTCTAATATTGGCACTAGCTCCTCCTACTATTGCAAATGTACTAGGATGAGCTACTTTGAAATATTTTTTTAGTTTTTGTATGAGATGAGCTACTGCTGTGTGTTCAAATGAGGCACAAATATTAGAAGTTACTGAGGTGCTGAGGTGCTGAGGTACTGAGGGTGAAGATTTTAACTCAGTTTCTATTGCTAGTCTTACTGCGTTTTTTAGTCCGCTGTAGCTAAATTCTATATTTGGGATATTTTTTAGTGGAATTGGGAAATCGTATGCTTTTGCATCTCCATCTTGTGCCATCTTTTGTACTATTGGTCCTCCGGGGTATCCAAGACCTAGCATCTTTGCTACCTTGTCAAAACTCTCTCCAAAGCTATCATCTTGAGTTCTTGCTACTACTTTCATATTGTTTAGACTAGTTGCTTCTATGATTTGAGTATGTCCGCCGCTTACCAAAAGTACACTAAGAGGCATCAAAGCTTTTTGGCTGATAAAAAGTGAATAAATATGCCCTTTTAGATGATTGACCGCAATGAGTGGGATATTTAGACTAAGGCTCAATGCTTTTGCCATCATTACACCCTCTAAGAGTGTCACACTAAGACCTGGTTCATTTGTAACTGCTATTGCTTTGAGATGGGGAAAATACTCTTTACACTCTTCCAAAATCTTTGGTAAAGCCTCTGTATGGAGTCTAGCAGCAAGTTCAGGAACTACTCCACCATATACACTGTGTTCCAAATCTTGTGATATTTTTTTGTGGTATATTAGCTTATAGTCATCTATTTTGGTAATTGCTATCGAACTATCATCACATGAGGATTCTATACTTAAAATCATCTTTGTACCCACTCCAATGCACAAGATAACTCTCCAAAACCACTATCACGATTGATATGACCTGCATTTTCCATTATTTTCATCCCTATATTTAAGCTACTTTGAAGAGCTATTGCTTCATCTACACTTATATATGGGTCATTGTCTCCACATGCCATGATTGCCTCTTTTGCTCTTAAATCACTAGGAATTGGATATGGCAAGAAGCTCTGTAGCTCTTTCATCTCACACTTTTGAGAGACAGGAGCTACAAGCATAAGTTTATCTACCTCATCAATATGATATTTTTCTACCAAATGAAACCAAAGAAGATTTGCCAAAGAGTGGCATACTACAATATCAGGTTTGAAGTATTTTATCTCATTATACACAACTTCCAACCACTCATTCATATCTGGATTATCACGATTTGGAAGAGCTGGGAATGATACAGTATAGTTTAATTTTATAAGTTCTGATGCCAACCAAGACTGCCAATGAGGATAATCACTTCCTCCAAGTCCGTGTATAATTAGTACTTTTTTCATTCTCTATTCCTTTGATAACTTATATCCAACCATTTAAGACAAGCCCAGCTAAAGCTGGAGTTCCGATTCACAATTCACGCTCTTAATCAATATCCCTAACACATCTAACATATTTATGATAATCTCTATTGTAGTAATATGGTGTACCACTTATAAAGTTCATATACCAAGCATAAAAATTCAAAGTTCGAAGTACTTTGTTATTAGCCCAATATCCCTCCGCTAGTTTATTTTTAAAAACTCTATATATGTAATATGGTGAATTTTTCTTATCTACTATTAATTCTAGTTCTTTGATATCTGGCAATCTCCAATTCTCAAATCCACCAAGAGTAAGCTCTTCACAATATTTAACAGCTTCTTTGTGGGTAAACATCAACTCTACCACATCACTATTATCTTGCCACATGAGTAAATTACTCTTATCTACCACTGCAAAACTTGTTCTATAATAACTATTAGCAAAAATGCTTTGAAAAATCAAAAGTGTCAAAAGGAAGACCTTTAACACTCAAAATCCTTTACTTCAAATTTCCCTCTTGAGAGTCTATCTTGAATTTCACTTTTTAAAGTCTCAATACCTAACTTCCCATCTGTTTGAAAAACAAGTCCCACTAACTCTTTTGATGTTGATTTTTCTTTAGGCTCGGCTGATTGTTTGTATTTTTCTATTAATTCATCATAACTTTTTCGTAAATCAGATTCAAATCTTGCTCTACTTAGTATTAAGTATATAACAACTGCTGTTAGAATTACAAACGGTATTACTAAATCTTCCATGCCATTTCTCTCACTTGTTTATCAATCTCAAAAATATCATGAATATTTGATGCTTTTGTATCCAAAAACTTATCATAGCATTTAATAGTAGTTTTTGCAATATCTAAAAATCCTATTTCACCCTTTAAAAATCTATAAACCCCAACTTCATTGGCAGCATTTACCACAACTCCCCTATGAGGATTGGATAGTAAATCATCTTTTAGTTGCCAAATTGGGTATTTTTCAATCTCTATCTTTCTAAATTCTAATCCACCAATATCACACAAATCAATTTGTGGAACTATTTCTTCTGCAACTTTGCCAAGAAGTGCATAAGCTATAGGAAGTTGCATATTAGGAGTTGCAATATGAGCCGTTGTGCTACCATCTTTGAAATTCACTAGTGCATGTATGATAGATTTTGTTTCTATTATTGCATCAAGTTTATTTGTACCAAAAAGCCATTTTGCCTCTAGTAGCTCAAAAAGCTTATTTGTCATGGTTGCACTATCTATTGTGATTTTACTCCCCATAGACCAATTTGGATGATTTAGTGCTTCTTCTACGGTGACATTAGCCAACTTATCCATACTATAATCTCTAAACGAACCACCACTTGCAGTAATTGTCATACTAGATATTGGCTTATCATTTTGCAAATACCAAAGCCCAAAATGCTCACTATCTATTGGAATTATTTTGGAAGTATCCAAAAACTCCCCAGCAACTACCAAAGATTCTTTGTTTGCAAGTGCAACTTTTTTGCCACATTTTATAGCTGTCAAAGTAGGTGCAAGCCCCAAGAACCCAACCAACGCATTTACAACCATTTTTGAATCTGACTCTTCTATCGCATGAAGTATACTAGCATTTCCTGCACTAACATCACTATGGTTTACTTTTGGTATATCCTCACTATTGGCAACCACGACTTTTCTTGGAGAAAACTCTTTTATTTGCTCATTTAATAAATCTATTTTTGCACCAGCTACTAATATATCAATATTCAATCCAAATCTTTTGGCAATCCTTAATGAATTTACACCTATTGAGCCAGTAGAACCAAGTATTATCACACAAAAGCCTTAAGTAAAATATACATTACAATCGCACCAAAAAAGTATCCATCTCCTCTATCCAAAACTCCACCATGACCTGGGAAGATATCACCACTATCTTTTACATCTGCCATTCTTTTTAGATAGCTTTCAAATAAATCTCCAAATACACTAACAATACTTACCAAAAATGAAGCTATTAATATAATCCAAACTGAAATATCCAAAAACAAAAATGCGAATCCTACAAGTGTACCCAATATAATACCACCAGCTACACCTTCTAAGGTTTTGTTTGGTGATGTTTCACAAAATTTTGTTTTTCCAAGTCTTCTTCCAGCAAAATAAGCTCCCACATCAGTAGCTGAAACTACCAACATCAACCACAATAATACAAACATTCCAAAATCTTTGTAAAGAGCCAACATAAATAAAAATGGGATTAGTGGATAAAGCATTGGTATAAAAAATCTTTTATCAAAATTTTGTGTATATGCTAAAATTGAAGCAAATACTATAAATACCAAAAAGACTAAATCTTGAGGATTTGGATAGAAATAAGAACCCAACCATACCACACTAGCGTATATATAAAGTTTATTTTCATTTATTTTTGTCAAAGTTTGCATCTCTTTAAGACCAATCAACATCAAAAGCCCTAAAGCCACCCATGTGACAAAATATGAATTCACAAATCCTACCAATAATACAACACCAAGCATTATAAAACTTGTCTGAATTCTCACAGAACTTGACTTAATAATATCCCACATCAATCTACCCTTATTTTCATAGTTTTGTAGTTATTATACAGAACATTGGCTTTTGTTTGTATTTTAAGCTCTCTTCGTTTTGTATAATCTACCAAATAATCTCCACCAAAAGGTGAGTTGAATTTGGCACAAAGTAAAGCTGCTTGATATATTATATGTTCTGGTAAATCTTTTTTTTGAGTTGGAACTATCACATGAGATGATGGAATATCTTGCAAATGAAACCAAAAATCATTTGCTTTTGCATTTTCCAAAAGTTCAATATTTTCCCTCTCATTTCTCCCTAACATAATCTTATATCCATCTATCACAAAACTTTGATAGTTTTGCTCTTTTTTAGTTTTGGTTTGGTTTTTCTCTTTTTTTGGCATATAAAATTCCAAACTCTCTATAGTAGAACAATTCTCTACTATTTGGCTAGTTCGTCTCACAAACTCTAGTTTTTGTTCAAGATTTTCTTTTTCAATATAAAGATTTGAGGCTTTTTGTTTTAGTTTTTTTGCATTTGAGAAAAGTTTATTTACATAGTTTGAAATACTTTGTACTGGGGGTATAGATATTTCTTTTATTGTATGGTCAAAATCCTCAACGCTAACTGATGTCTGATATGGCTCAATATTATGGATATTGGATATCAATAAATTAGCCATCTGGTAAGTATCTTGTGCTTCGAGTTTCAATTCTTCTTCTTTTGGTAAAGAAAAAAGTATCTTTTGAAGCTTGTCTTCTTCTTTTTTGAGCTGTTTTAATTTGATATTTTTTAGATTTTGTAGCTCACGCTGCTCTTTTGCGTCATAGTTGGCATACAAATACTCTTCAATATTTTCTACTTCTTTGGCTGTTGGAATAAAATCTCTTTTTGGTAACTCGTCCAAAACTTGCCCTACTTTGACACTTCTTGAAGATATATTTTCACTTATATGTCTAAGAGCCTCTAGTACTATGAAGTTTTGATCAAGTATGATAATATTTGTATAAATACCAGTAAATTCAAGTTGTAAGTAAAGTTTTTCTTGCTTGTAACTACTTTTTACTTGTAATTCAAACCTCATAACTCTATCATCATTGACCAAATAAACTTTTTCTAAAATAGAATTTGTTAATTTTTTTTGTAATATTGTATCAAAAGGGGCATTGAAGTTTTTTGATATTACAGTTTCTCTTATCATATAAATATTACTTGAACCCTTTGTAAGGTCAAAATATAATGTGTGATTTTTATCAAATTCCACCTTGATGGAATTGTTTTCAACACGCTTGATATGCTTGATAATCTTGAAGTTGTTGAGGTAATTTACAATAGCTTTTAATTCGTAATGTTTCATTTTGTGTCCAAATATAATAAAACAAAATAATATCATAGTTTTAATTTAACTTTTATTTTATTTAGTTTATAATGGTTCAATTCAAAAAAAAGGAGATCGGTAATATGAATAAATTACTAAAATTAGCTATGGCTGGTGCATTAATATTGGGTATAACTGCAACAGTTGCAAGTGCTAACCCAGACAGAGGTCAAAGAATATTTAACAAAGACTTAAAAGGTCCTTGTGATGCTACAGGTGCAAAAGTTGCAGCTGCTCATTCTCAAGATGAGTGGAAAGAGATTAAAGATGGTGGCAAATTAGGTGAAGCTATAAACAAAATATGTCCAAAAGTTGCTCCAGATTTCATTGATTCAAAAGGTGATAAATATACAAATACACTTTTTGATTTCTTATTTCACTATGCAAATGACTCAGGAAATGTTCCATCTTGCTAATCAAAAATTATTAGCTATTTAAAAGGGAAGGTGTTAACACCTTCCCTTTTTTTATATTCTTTTTAAATAATTAATATAATCAAAATTTAATATTCTATACGATAAAATGAATTCTAACTAAAATCTAAAGGGGAAAATATGATGAATATCTTAAAAGGTATTATCGCAAGTGCTATCTTGGCAACTGCAATGTTTGCATCATCAAACATCAAAATAATAGATATGGCGGAAGCTGAAAAACACTATGAAGCTAAATCAGCTTTATTTTTGGATGCAAGACCAAATAATCTATTTCAAAGAGGAACGATTCCAGGTGCTATGAGCATGGACTACAAAGAGTATGACAAACTTAAGCAGTTTTTACCAGCAGATAAAAATGTAGCAATAATTGCATTTTGTAATGGTTTAAAATGTGAACATTCTGACCATTTAGCTCAGTTGCTATTAAAAGATGGATATAAAAATGTTGTAAACTACAAAGGTGGTTATCCAGAATGGAGCGAAAAGAAAAAGCCTGCTATGGGTATACTAAAAGAGTGTAAAGAAGAAAGCAAAAGTGCATATACACCAAAAAGAGCTGCTCAAACTATCAAAGGTGCAACAGTACATTTGATTGAAGGTGATGATACTATGATAGATCAGTTTTGGTTTGCTGAGCTTGTATTAAGTGGGAAAATTCCTGCAAATGTACAATTAATTGATATCAGAAAACCTGACCAATTTGCAGAAGGTCATATCAAAGGTGCTATCAATATCCCTTTAGTTGATGATAAATTAGATTCTTCTAAACTTCCACAAGACAAGCTAAATGTAGTATATTGTAACACAGGTATGCAATCAATTGGTGCAGTTTCTTCAGTAAGTAATAATGATGGCAGTTTGGTTTATTTTGATGCTACAATCAACTGTAAAGGTAATGATTGTACAATTACGCCAAATGAACTATTTTAATATTTGATATAGTTATATAACTTCAGATTATTATATATATTAAACTCACGAATACAAGGGCTATAACGAAGGTTATAGCCCTTTTTTATTGTCCTATATTTCAGGTTATTTTAATATTTATATGAGTAAAATTTTGTTATCTATAACAGAAAGGATACTAAAATGAAAAAAACTGTACTCTCAGTTTGTGTTGCAGCAGCACTAGCAACCAGTTCTTATGCAGATGGTGGTGTTAATGCTGAAGTATTATCACAACTTGAAGCATTAAAAGCTCAAATTGCTGCGCTAGAGGCAAAACTTGCTCAAAATAGTAGCGAAATCGAAAAAGTTGACAAAAAACTTGAACGAACAAACAAGAATGTAACTGATGTAAAAATCATGGCAAATAATGACAACATCAAATGGGATGTTGACTTTAGAACATCATTTGATGCTATCCACTACAAACATGCAAGTGGTGCGAAATCAAGTAACCCTGATTTACTAACAAACAGACTTTGGCTTGGTATGGGATTTGCACCTGATGAAAACAATCTTTTCAAAGGTAAACTATCATATAACAAAGCATATGGTGATACAGCAAACCACTCTCAATCAAACACAAATCCAGGCTATGCAAACTTTGACTGGGTAACAAATGAAAATGCTACGGATAATACAATCAAAGTAAAAGAAGCTTATTGGCTATATATGAATGATACTTTTGTAGGTAATGATGTACCTTGGACTATAAGTATAGGAAGAAGACCTAGTACAGATGGTTTAGGTATAAATACAAGAGAAGGTATGAAAGACAACTCTCCACTAGCTCATACGGTAAATGTTGAGTTTGATGGAATGAGTGCTAAATTTGACCTTGATAAGGTCACTGGCGTTGATGGTATGTGGTGGAAACTCTGTACAGGTCGTGGTTTGACAAATGCGACACCAAGATTTGGTGGTGATTATGCAATAGATTCTACAATTGATAATAAAGATATTAATATGTACGGATTTATATTTGTTCCATGGGATAATGGTCAATATTCTGTAAGAACAAATTGGGCAAGAGCTGAAAATTTAATAGGATTTAATACTGAATCTACATATAGTGCCATGGGATTTAGTTCTGCACAAATTACAGGTATGGGATTGAATGCGGCAAATATTGATGGTAGCTTTCATAATGTTGGAGATATGGATTTAGCAACAGTTATGTTTAGAGCAGATGGTATTGGTGACGGTATAAATGATTTCTTAGATAGTACTGTAGCATTTGCATCTTGGGCACAAAGTAAAACAAGACCAAATGGTAGAAATGGTGGTATGTTAGGGACAACAGACAGTAAAACAGGACATTCTACTTGGATAGGTATAGATATGCCACTTATGCTTACTGATTATGGTAGATGGGGTATAGAGTGGAATAAAGGTAGTAAATACTGGAGAAGTATAACATATGGTGAAGATACTATGGCTGGAAGCAAAATCGCAACTCGTGGTACAGCATGGGAAATTTACTATAACCAACCTCTTACAAAAGCATTGCATTTCAATGCTAGATATACATATATGAAATATGATTATACTGGAAGTAACGGATTCTTTGGTACAGATGGTATGCCAATGAGTTGGACTGAAGTACAGCAATACACTGCAATGGGTATGACTGCTGATCCAGTTAAAGAAGCATCTGATTTAAGATTATCTATAAGTTATAGATTCTAAAAATCTTGGAATACTGGCTTAGTCCAGTATTCCTGGAACCCCAGATTTATCTGGGGTTGTCTTCAATCTGGCGTTCCATAAGAACTGGTATTTTGTTTTTTAATCATATTTCCACAAATTATTATCATTGATTAGACTTTGTACTTTATCTACATATACTTGACCAGTGCTTGAGTATTTGAGTAAAGTTGTTGCAAGTGTATACCCATCAAGCTCTTTTCCACTCATTCTTAGCTCATATCTTTTCCGTCTAAAATCATTGTATGCCCAACCCATATTTAGATTTAACATATAATTAGCAACACTATCTTCCAAATCCCTAAAGACTCTTATTCTATGAGTTGCTCCTTCTATTCTCTCTTCAGGGATAATACCAACTCCACTATAAGTCCATTGACCAAAAATATTATTTGCTTCACGAACAAATCTACTTTTCCCCCAACCACTCTCTATTGAAGCTTGAGCCAAAGCAAGTGATGGTGGTACAATATCTACTTTCTTAAGATAAGAGTGTAAATCATACACCCTTGCAATTTTGTATTTTCTTTTGATTGCTAAAAGTTGACGGATATTTGTAGAGTTTATTAAAAAAATATTTTTGTTTAGAGTATTTTCTAGAAATTCTCTTTCTTTTAAGATTTTGGCATTTTCTTTTTGTATTACTGGAAGCATAATAGCTATAAATCTTGTTTTCATAACAGAATTACTAGTTATTTTATAGTAACTATCTGGAAAAGTTGTTCCAAAAGCACTAATGGCTAAGACAATAAGTACAAAAAAGGGTTTTTTTATAAATTGCAAAACATTATACCTCCAAAATAGTAGTTGATACATTTACCAACTACATATTTTCACCAAAGGATTACTCCTTTGGTGAATGTTCTTCCATAATTTGCTGTGTAATCTTATATGCACAAAACTTTGGCCCACACATAGAACAAAACTCTGCATCTTTGAATACATCTTGTGGAAGAGTTTCATCATGATACTCTTTTGCCCTGTCAGGATCTAGTGCTAATTCAAACTGTTTATTCCAATCAAATTTGTATCTTGCATCACTCATAGCATCATCCACATCTCTAGCCCCAAATCTTCCTCTTGCAATATCAGCTGTATGAGCTGCTATTTTGTAGGCAATGATTCCAACCCTTACATCTTCTGCATTTGGAAGACCAAGGTGTTCTTTTGGTGTTACATAACAAAGCATACTTGCCCCATGCCATCCTCCAACAGCAGCTCCAATAGCACTACTTATATGGTCATACCCAGCAGCTATATCTGTAGTCAAAGGTCCAAGGATATAAAAAGGTGCTTCGTGGCAATATTCTTGCTCTATTTTCATATTTCGCTCAACTTGATTGAGAGGAACATGCCCTGGTCCTTCTATCATTACCTGAACATCTTTTTCCCAAGCTCTTAGTGTCAATTCTCCTAAGATTTTAAGCTCACTAAGCTGTGCTTCATCACTTGCATCATAAAGACATCCAGGGCGAAGACTATCTCCTAAAGATAAAGATACATCATATTTTCTACAAATATCTAGTATTGCATCATAAGCCTCATAAAAAGGATTTTCTTTGTGGTAGTGCATCATCCAAGATGCCATCAAGCTTCCTCCACGAGACACTATACCCATCTTTCTTTTTGCCACATAAGGCATAAAACGGAGTAAAAATCCTGCATGAATAGTAAAGTAGCTTACCCCTTGAATGGCTTGTTTTTCAAGAGTTGATAGCATTACTTCTATAGATAGGTTGTTGATATCTCCACCACAATCGTGTATGATTTGATACATAGGAACAGTTCCAACTGGTACAGTTGAGTGTGCAATAACAGCTTCTCTAATAGCATCAAGATCCCCACCAGTACTCAAATCCATAATAGTATCCGCACCATATTTCAAGCTCATATCAACTTTTTCTATCTCACCATCTATATCACTTGCAAGGGCTGATGAGCCAATATTAGCATTAATTTTACATTTACTTGCAAGTCCTATTGCCATAGGTTTTACATGTCTATGGTTTACATTTGCAGGGATTATTAGTCTTCCTCTTGCTATCTCGCTTCTTATAAGCTCAGCATCAAGTCCTTCTACCTTGGCAACATAACGCATATCATCAGTAATAATACCTTGTTTAGCATAATACATTTGTGTTCTAACGCTATCATTTTTGTGGTTATCAAGCCAGTTTCTCATAAAATTTCCTAAAAGTTTGGTTAAATTGTAAAGTGATTATATCAAAAAAAAATTAGAGATTCTTAAATCTATCGTAATAACTATTTTGTTTTAAGGTTTATGTATAAAATATTAGCTATTTTTGTATATAATAAAATTACAAATTGTGAATTGAAAAGAGGGGTTGGGCTTGAGTGATTTAAGTATAAAGATAGAAGAGTTGATAGACTCCAATGCAAAAGATTTTGAGATATCCAAACTTATCAAATATTCTATCAAAGAATATTTAGGTAGTCTAGATGAGATATTTACTCATAGTGGAGGTAAAGATTTTTTTGTAAAACATACCAAACAAATAGATAGTTTTATAATACACCTATACAAATATATACTTAGAAAACATTTCGGTCAATATCAACCTCTTAGCAATGCAATCCCTATTACACTTGTAGCCCTTGGAAGCTATGGAAGAGAGCAGCTTTGTGTATATAGTGATATTGATTTGATGCTTTTGTATGAAGATACGAAAGGATACAATATCAAAAATATTTTGGAAGAGTTTTTGACTCTTGCTTGGGATGCTGGGCTAAAACTAGGGCATAGAGTACATGAACTAAAAGAAATTGATAGCGTCGTCAAGGAAGATATTACAATAAAAACTGCCATCATAGAATCAAGAATGATTTATGGTTCAAAACAACTTTGGCACAACTACCAAAACTCACTAAAAAGGGTTCGTCATAATGGTCAAAAGAAGTTCATAGAGCAAAAAATGGCAGAACACAAAGCAAGACTTATCAAATATCCACTCATAATGGAGCCAAATATAAAAGATGGATATGGAGGGATGAGAGAATCTAATCTTTTGTTTTGGATATGCAATGTAATCTATGGTATAAGTACTATCAAAGAACTAAGTGGAAGATTATTTAGTGAAGATGAATACAAAAACTTTAGAATGTCACTAGAATTTATATTTAGAGTTAGAAATGCACTTCATTTAATAGCTCACAAAAAACAAGATGTCGTAAACTTCGATATATTGCCAGAACTAAGTACCAAACTTGGTTTTAAAAATAAAGCACGAATTACAAAAGAAAGAGATTGTATGACTAAGCTTTTTGAAGCACTTCATAATGTTCACTTTTTTAGCCTAATTATGACCAAAAAAGTAATAAGACCTTATTTATATGAATCCCAAAATATTATCAAGCTAAAAAATTGTAGATTATCAAAGAATTTATATATTTGTGAAAATAAAATTTATACATCATACAATAGAAAACCGTTGGGAATAAATGGACTTTTGAGAGAACTTTTGACACTCAACAATATAAAAAGTTTTGACCCATCATATATTTATTTTGCAAGTAAAACAAGTTTTGGGAAAAAAGAGACAAAAGAAACAAAACGACTTATAAAAGAGCTTTTCAAAAAAGAAAATCTATATCCTATTATTAAACTTTTCTACAATACAAAACTCTTTTTACCACTTCTACCTCATCTAAAAGGGCTAGAAAATCAACCTCAGTTTGATGGCTACCACAAACATCCAGTAGATTTACACTCTATAAAAGCTTTGAAAAATCTTGAAAATATAGAAGATAGTTTTGTCAAAAATCTTTATGATGGATTTAGTATTGAAGAAAAATCATTACTAAGATTTTTGGTGCTATTTCATGATAGTGGCAAGGGTAGAGGTGGAGACCACCATATAATAGGTGAAAGAATCTTCAAAAAATTTGCTAAATCTTTGGGGTTTGATGAAGAAAATACTAATTTGGGAGCAAAAATAGTAAGATACCACAATATCATGAATCAAGTAGCCACCAGAGAAGATATATATTCACAAAATGTAATACTCAATTTCACAGGTATTTTACAAACAGAACAGACTTTGAAACTACTTTTTGTACTAACTTACAGCGATATAAGCTCCGTTGGGAAAGATGTATATAAAAGTACTACTGCCAATTTATTAAGAGAATTATTCTTACAATCTTTGATGGCATTTGAAAATAATGAACTAATCCAAGATAGCACAAAAAGGGTTTTAAAACTTGATGCTATAAAGAAAAACAAAATATATAAAGATCTTGATGCCTCTTTACAAAAAAAGATTTTATCAATCCAATCTATTCATATGTTCTTAAAACTAAAAGTTGCTCAGATACTGGATATTGCATTGTGGGCTGATAGTGTAGAAGAAAGTGATTATAAGATTATCAATGAAGATGTTTTGACTATCCAAATAATCAAAACACACAATATGAATTTGAGCTATTTTCTTGGTAAACTATCTACTTATCTTAATATCTCTTCGATGGGTATTTATAAGCTTTTTGACAACAAAAAATTTTATGAAATCACTTTCGATGAAAATGTAGAAGCTCAAGATATAGCACAAATTGAAGAAATCATAAAAAACTCTTTTGTAACTACCAAAAAGATAATACTAAAAAAACCTGTAATTTTGCGAAAAAATATAGAAATTGAGTGCAACTATACAGAAAACTTAGCAGCTCTTAAAATAGAAGCAAAAGATCAAAAAGGGCTTTTTGCATATATTGCAAAAATGTTTGAAGATTTTGGTATAGATATAGAAAGTGCCAAAATTTATACATCCAAATCAATAGCAAGAGATTTAATCCTAATAGAAAAAAATGGAAAATTCTGCCCTAACAAAGATGAATTTATGGATTTACTGAGCAGCTAATAGCTAGAAACTAATAGATAATAATTAATAGTTAATAACTTTGGTATTCGCTTCGCTCATAATTTTTGATTGTGAGTAGAATTTTCTTCAGTTATTAATTATTAGATATTAGTTAAATGTAACCCCCTTGTAACTTTTCTCATTTATACTTCCATAGTAACTTAACCAAAACAAAGTGAGGAAGTAAAATGACAATTTTGAAAAAATCAGTATTATCTTTAAGTGCAGTAGTTGCACTTTCTATGGCTGCAAATGCAAGTGATCAAATAAGAGTAGTGGGTTCTAGTACAGTTTATCCATTTACAAGCTATGTAGCTGAAGAATTTGGTGCTACAACAGGGAATAAAACTCCTATTATTGAATCAACTGGAACTGGTGGAGGAATGAAAATATTTTGTTCAGGTGCAGGACTTGATACTGCAAGCTTTACGAATGCTTCAAGACCTATGAAATCTAGTGAATTTGCAGATTGTAATAAAAATGGTGTTGATAATATCGTTGGTATGATGGTTGGATTTGATGGAATTGCTATAGCACATAGCAAAACTAACCCTGCAATGGATTTAAAATTAGAGCATGTATTCTTGGCTTTAGCTGAAGAAGTACCAAGTAAAGATGGTAAATCATTAGTAAAAAATACTTATAAATTCTGGAATGAAATAGATTCATCTTTACCAAAAAGAGAAATAAGAGTAATCGGAGCGCCTACAACTTCTGGAACTAGAGATGCGTTTGATGAAATGGTAATGGAAACTTCTTCTAAAAAATTCGAAGCTTATGGTAAACTAAAAGGTAAATACAAAAAAATCAGAACTGATGGTGTATTTATTCCAGCTGGTGAAAATGATAACTTAATAGTACAACAACTTACTCAAGACAAAGAAGCTGTTGGATATTTCGGATATAGCTTCTTAGAAGAAAATCATGATAAAGTTCAAGGTGTTAGCTTAAATGGTGTAGCTCCAACTTTTGAAGATATCGCAAGTGCTAAATATCCAGTTTCAAGAAGCCTTTATGTATATGCAAAAGGTAACCATTTAGGAAAAGTAAAAGGTATGGAACAATTTATGGATCTTTATATGTCGGATATGATGATTGGTGGGAAAGGTGTTCTTAAAAACATAGGACTTATTCCAATGCCAGCTCAAACATTAAAAGAAGTTCAAACTGCTGTAAAAGCTAGAACAATTCTTACTAAAGAGATGATTGATAAACATACAGTTTTACCTGTTAAATAATATTGATTTTATTCAATATCAAATAGATTTAAGCCTCTTGCAAACGCAAGAGGCTTAGTCATTTAAAATAAAAAAAAGGAAGTTTAATGTCAAATGATACATTGTATTTGATATTTTTTGGTGGATTAGTACCTTTGGTATATATTGCATATATTTTAGGTAGAAATAGAGCATCAAACATGAGATCACTTGGTATAAAAATGCACTCTCAACCTGATCAATATGGTTGGTTTGTTGCTTTATATACAGGTTTACCAGTAATTATGCTTGGGGTTACTGGTGTTTTTTTATACCTTTTTGGTATAGATGCAGTTCCACCGCATATGCTAGTAGTTGCATCTTTAACAATTGGTGCTATTAGTTTACTCGTTCTAGTAAAAAATGTAAATGGCAAAACAAAAGCAAGAGATTTAATAGAGAGCTTTATCAAAGGTGTCCTTATATTTGCAGCTTTTGTATCAGTACTCACAACATTTGGAATACTTTTTTCTATTATATTTGAAACTATTCACTTTTTCCAAAGAGAGAGTCTTTGGAACTTTTTAACAGGAACGCAATGGAATCCAGATGCAGCATTTCTAGAAGGTGCGGGAAGAGCAGATGCTCTAAATTCTTCTTCAACATTTGGTGCAGTTCCTATCTTTGCAGGTACATTCTATATCACAGCTATTGCTATGGCTGTTGCTATTCCTATAGGGGTATTTAGTGCTATTTATTTATCAGAATATGCATCACCAAAAGCTAGAAATAGAGTAAAACCAGCTTTAGAAATACTTGCAGGTATTCCAACAGTTGTATATGGTTTCTTCGCTGCTATTACTGTAGCTCCTTTAATCGTGGAAATGTTTGGATTTGTTGGGATTAGTGCATCTTTTAGAAGTGCTCTTGGTGCTGGTATTGTTATGGGAATAATGATTGTTCCTATAATTGCAAGTCTAAGCGATGATGTAATCAGCTCAGTTCCACAAAATATGAGAAATGGCTCACTAGCTCTTGGTATGAATAAAGCTGAGACTATTAAGTTTGTGGTACTTCCATCAGCAATGCCAGGAATTATTGCAGCAGTTTTACTAGGGGTAAGTCGAGCTTTGGGTGAGACTATGATTGTTGTGATGGCTGCAAGTCTTAGACCAAACTTATCTTGGAATTTCTTAGATGATATGACAACAGTTACTGTAAAGATTGTTGAATCGTTAGTTGGAGATCAAGCATTTGATAGCTCTTTGACACTTTCAGCGTTTGCACTAGGATTTGTACTATTTGTGGTTACTCTTCTTATAAATATCGTATCAATATATATGATAAGAAAATTCCATGCAAAATACAAAGTATCGAATCTTTAAGGATAAAAAATGAACCAAAACAATAATTATTTTCATATACCTCAAATAAAAAAGAGAAACCAAAAAGCAGCAAGATTTCAAATATTAGCTACTTCTGCTATTATTGTAGCAATGTCTTTTTTAGCATTTTTCTTATTTGATATCATAGGTAAAGGTTACCCAGCATTCAAACAATCTTATGTAAAGGTTGAAATTCATATAGATGAAGAGACTGCTTCTAATCCATATGGTTTGCTTGATCGTGAGATGACAGCTATTGTAAGCCGTGCTTGGCTTAGAACTCTTCCAAAAGAAATTGGGGAAAATCCACAATGGATAGGAACAACACAAACTTTCTGGGCGATGACTGGTGCAGAGATAGATCAGTACCTAAAAAGTAAGCCAAATAGGGTAAAAGACAACATAAAAGTAAAAGTAGATGAGCTAAAAGCAAATGGAGACATTGAATCAAGATTTAATATCATTTTTTTCTTTACAGGTGATTCAAAGATACCAGAAAATGCTGGATTTTATTCAGCCATGATAGGTTCAGTACTTACTATGCTTGTCACTATGATTATAGCAGTTCCTATTGGTATAATGACAGCAATTTATCTTGAAGAGTTTGCTCCTGATAATAAATTTACACAGTTTATTGAGGTAAATATCAATAATCTAGCAGCAATTCCTTCTATTTTGTTTGGGTTACTTGGACTTGCAATTTTTATCAATTTCTTTGGTCTTCCAAGAAGTTCAGCTCTTGTTGGAGGTATGACACTTGCTCTGATGTCACTACCAATTATCATAGTAAGCGCCAAAGCGGCATTAAAGTCAGTACCTGAGAGTATCAGACAAGCTGGATATGGTTTGGGGCTTACAAAATGGCAAATTACAAGAGACCATGTTCTCCCTATTGCTATGCCAGGGATGCTAACAGGCTCTATTATAGCCCTTGCTCAAGCAATAGGTGAAACAGCGCCACTTATCATAGTAGGTATGATTGCCTTCGTTCCTGATGCTCCGACTAGTGTTATGAGTGCGGCAACGGTTATGCCAGCTCAGATTTATACATGGTCAGGAATGCCAGAACTTGCTTATATAGAAAAAACAGCAGCAGCTATTATAGTACTTCTTACCGTATTATTATCACTTAATACAATAGCTATTGTACTCAGAAAAAAATTTACGAAAAGATTTTAAGGAATATTAACAATGGAAACAAAAGCAAAAATAATATCAAGAGATTTAAAACTTTGGTATGGACAAAATCAAGCATTAAATGGTATTAATTTAGATATATTTGAAAACAAAATCACAGCTTTTATCGGACCATCAGGTTGTGGAAAATCAACATATCTTAGATGTTTAAATAGAATGAACGACCTTATACCAATAGCAAAAATTGAAGGAAAAATAGAGATAGATGGACATGATATTTATGACCCAGATATTGATGTAGTAGCTGTTAGAAAAAAAATTGGTATGGTATTTCAACAACCAAATCCATTTCCAAAATCAATATATGAAAATGTAGCTTATGCTCCTTTGATGCACGATATTGTAAAAAAAGGGAGTGAATGTGATGAACTAGTAGAAAACTCACTAAAAAGTGCTGGGCTTTGGGAAGAAGTAAAAGACAAGCTAAAAAGCCCAGGAACTGCAATAAGTGGTGGACAACAACAGCGTCTTTGTATCGCAAGAGCGATAGCAGTTCAACCTGATGTAATCCTTATGGATGAGCCTACAAGTGCATTAGACCCTATTAGTACACAAACAATAGAAAATCTAATGGTAGAGCTTAAAGAAAAATATACAATAGTTGTAGTTACTCATAATATGCAACAAGCTGCAAGGGTAGCTGATTATACAGCATTTTTCCATCTTGGGGATTTGATAGAATTTAATGAAACAGAAAAAATATTTGTAAATCCAACACATAAAAAAACAGAAGATTATATCACGGGAAGATTTGGATAATTTATCTAAAATCTAAAAAGTAAAAGGTAAAAAGTAAAAGGAAAGATTATGTTAAAAAAAGAAGAAGAAAAATTAAATCAGATTAAAAGTGCCATTAGTGAGCTAAATACACTCGCTATGGAAACAACAAAAGAAGTTATCACTTGCTTGGAAAACAATGATATTGATTGCTTAAAAGATATCAAACTATCAGCTAAAAAATCTCATGCCAAAAGTGTAGAGATAGATAATATGATAGTAACGGCATTTGCATTATATCATCCAGAGGCAAAAGATTTGAGAGAAATGCTTTCATATCTAAAAATCACCAACGAATATGCAAGAGTGATAGATAATATTAGAACATTTTTAAAGAAATTTGCTGCAAATTATACAAAAGATATTGAAAAAGATTCAATTTTAGAATATACTATACCTATGATAAAAGCTTGTTATGAATCACTAGTAGCAATAAGTGAAATTATTAAAGAAAGTGACCATGAAAAAGTTGAATCTCTGTATCAAAGAATATCTATTGAAGAGTCAAAAACAGATGATTTGTATTCTATGATTGAAAAAAATATTTTACAAGCTATGAATGCAAACCATAACTTATCATTAGAGTATTTCAATCTTTTAAGTGCATTGAGAAGAGTAGAGAGATTTGCAGATAGAACGCTAAGTATTGCTTCTATTTTGCTTTTTGCAAAAACAGGTAAAGAGTTGGAACAACTTTAACAGAATGTTGAATTTTAAATTTTGAATTTTGAGTTTAAAACATCGCTTTAGCGATACTTTCATTCATCATTCAAAATTTATCATTCAAAATTGTAAGGATATGATGTGAACAAAACAATTTTAATGGTAGAAGACGAAGAAGATTTGCTAGAGCTTGTGGAATACAATCTTAGCAAAGTTGGGTATGAAGTAATTGGATGTTTGGATACAAAAAACATTCAAGCAATTCTTGATGAAGAAGCAATTGACTTGATTCTTATGGATAGAAACTTACCAGGAACTGATGGTGCAAACTTTATACAAAACCTCAGATCAAAAGGATACAACACTCCTGTGATTTATCTTACAGCAAAAACTTCTCATAGTGATATTTTAGAAGGTTTTGAAAAAGGTGGGGATGATTATATCACCAAACCTTTTGATACTGCTGAGCTAATAGCTAGAATAAATGCTGTTATCAAAAGAAGCACAAAAGAAGCTGTTATTATAAAAGCTAGAGATATTACATACAACTTTGATAGTAAAAAATTCAAAATTGATGGTATTGATGTGGAGCTGACTCATCTAGAGCATGATTTACTTTTGGAATTTATCAAAAATAAAGATATATTACTAAGTCGTGAGCAATTGCTTGAAAATGTATGGAAAGACTCTTATGATAAACAGCTAAAAACAGTAAATGTTGCAATAAAAAGACTAAAAGAAAAAATTGACCCAGATGGTGAAAAAGAGTATATCAAAGCAGTTCGTGGTGAAGGATATATTTTTTGTTAAAACTACACCAGTTATTTCTTAGAAAATTTATTATCCTTTTTATTGGAATATCTATTATTTGGGGGCTAGTTGTCTATTTCTGGCTTAAAGATATATACATAGACCAAACCAAAAAAAACCTTTCACAAAATATCGACCTCCTAAGCTTGTATATAGTAAATGCTGACGATTTTGACTTGATAGCAGATAAATTCAGAGATAAGCTAAATCTTAGACTAACCATCATAAAAGAAGATGGTACTGTTATTATAGAAAGCGATAAAGACAAATCACTTCTTGAAAATCATATCAAAAGAGATGAAATAATCCAAGCATCAAAAGATGGTAGTGGAGAAAGTATAAGATACTCAAATACTGTCAATAAAGATTTATTGTATGTAGCCAAAAAAATAGTTATACAAGATGGAGTTTATTATATCAGAATGGCGGATGATATAGTCCAAATCAAAAATGACTTTACCACTTTTGCCATCAAAACTACAACAATATTTATCTTTTTTTTACTATTTGCTCTTTTCTTTACTTATCAAATTAGTACTAAGCTCAAAGAAGAAACCGACAATGTACTAGAATACTTAAAAAAACTTATAAACAAAGAACAAAGTGAATGTAAAATCTCTGAGTATTCTTTGGAATTCAACAAAATCACAAAACTTCTACAAAGTGTATCTTCAATTTTGTCTAAAAAAGAGAAACAAAAAGAGAAAAAAACAGCAAAGCTAAAACTTGCAAACAAACAAAAAGACGATATTATATCAGCCATATCACATGAATTCAAAAATCCAATAGCAGTCATCGTAGGGTATGCTCAAACAATCCAAAGTGACCCAAATATAAATAAAGAAATACTACAAAAATTCCTAACAAAAATATACAACAATGCCAATAAAATGTCAAATATCATAGATAGACTACGACTTTCAATCAAGCTTGAAGAAGGGAAACAAAAACTAATCTATACAGATGTCAAACTCAAAATACTCACACAAGACATTATCAACGACCTAAAAGAAAATTACAAAAATAGAGATATTGTACTTCAAGGTGAAGATACCATAATACAAGCCGATGAAATGCTTCTAGGAATTGCTATCAAAAACTTAATAGAAAATGCTCTAAAATACTCTGATAACAATGTAATAGTACAAATTGAAAAAAACAAAATTCATATAATTGACCATGGCATAGGAATATCAAAAGACAATGTAAGCAAAATCACTACCAAATACTATCGTGTGAGTGATGATGGATGGAACAACTCCCTAGGACTTGGGCTTAATATAGTCAAAAATATCATAAATCTTCATGGCTTTATCTTGGAACTCGAATCCATTGAAGAAGAAGGTTCAACTTTTAGCATTGTTTTTTAGCTTGATATACTATTTTATGATATTTATATAATCTCTTAAGTTACTTTAAGAAACTATCATATACAATTAACTACTAATTTATAAATTCCATAGTAAACTTAAGATAAAATCATACAAATTTAAAAAGGACTCTTAATATAATGACTGAAATGATAACAACCAACTATTTTAAAAAATATAGGGAAGAGTTAGGTTTTTCAAGACAAGATGATGTTAAAAATTTTTTTGCAGGAAAAGATATAACTCCGACTGTTGATTATGACTATATAAATCTATTAAACGAAAGATTAAGTGAAATAATCAAAAAAATAAATTTATTAGTATCATCTGATATTAAAATACCAAATATAGATGACTTTTGTAATGATAATATAGAGTTAGTATTCAATAAATTAAAAGACAATAATATTATACAAAGATTAAATAATCAAGGGAGGAGACCAGAACAAGTCTACTTTTCATGGATGAGAGGATACATAATTTCAAAATATTTTCTTAAAGCATTAAGTACAATATTTAAAATTAGTATTGAAAATATATCTTTAATTGGCGATGATGATTTAGTTAATATAGAATTATTTAAAAGAACTCCAACAGCTGATTTAGAAATTAAATTAAAAAATGGCAATAAATTAAGAATTGAAGTCCAATCTGGTTTTCAAGGAATAAACGATATCAAGCAACATAAAGTTTTAGAAGCAAAAAAGATTTTTCAAACAAATGGAATATCTTCAATAGCAATCCATTTTGACTTGTTTAATGGGCAGGTTGCATTTGTTAAATTAAATGAGATAGATGATGATAGTGTAAACTGGATTACAAGACAGCAAATGGAAGGGCAAACGGTTTTCAATATAGAACAGAATTATTTTGTGTGGAAACTAACTGAAAATCCACCTTTGATAGAAACAATATTTATAGATTAAAAATGATGAACAAAAAAATTAAAGTACTAGACCTTTTTGCTGGAGTTGGTGGACTAAGTTATGGCTTTGCTCATGATGATAGCTTTGAGATAGTTGCTGCAAATGAAATCTTGGCTGATATGGCAAAAGCGTACTCATTAAACCATCCAACGGTCAAAGTATATAATTGTGATATAAAAGATTTTGGACTTAAAAATCTTAATAGTGACTTACACATTAACAAAGGTGACATTGATATAATAGTTGGAGGTCCTCCTTGTCAAGCATTTTCAACAGTTGGGAAAAGGCTCATTGATGACCCAAGAGGAAAGCTTTTCCAAGAGTATTACAGGGTATTAAAAGAGTTAAATCCTAATATATTTTTGTTTGAAAATGTTAAAGGTATTTTGTCGATGCAAAAAGGAGAGCTATTTAAAACAATTTTATCTCTTTTTGAATCTCTAGGCTATAAAGTACAGTATAAACTCTTAAATTCAGCTGATTATGGAGTACCACAAATAAGAGAAAGGGTAATTATAATTGGCACAAAGTTAGGTCAAGAATTTGAATATCCAAAACCAACACATTGTAATATAGACAATAATAGTATTTTTAATCAAGATTTAAAGCCATACTTAACACTAGCAGATGCAATAAGTGATTTGCCATTTATTAAAAGTAATGAAGAAAGTTTTGAGTATAAGAGTGAGCCAAATAACGAATTCCAAAGATTAATGAGAAAAAATTCACCTACAAAATTAATGGAGCATAATGCTCCTAAAAACAATGAAAAATTAGTTAAACTTATGGAATACTTACCTGATGGAGGAACACCAGAAGATTTACCTGTAGAATTACGACCAACTAGTGGATTCAAAAATACATATTGTAGGCTATGGTGGGAACGACCAGCTACAACTATTACAAGAAATTTCAGTACCCCATCATCTTCAAGATGTATCCATCCTAAAGCACCTAGACCATTAACGACAAGAGAAGGGGCAAGGATACAATGTTTTCCAGATGAGTATATATTTTATGGTTCTAGAAGTTCCAAAAATCTACAAATAGGTAATGCTGTACCTACTTTTTTATCAATAGCATTGAAAGATTCAATTAAACAACATATGCAAATCGTGAGCAAAATAGTTGAATATGACTATAGTGCAAAACAACATAACAAGCTTAAAATTAAAAAAGCAAGCTAAACAATAATTAAACATTTGAACTAATTTGTGTGTTAATTTTAATATCTTACATTTAATTTGCTCTTAATCAACTTTATAGTAAAATATCAGGTTTTGTAAATAAATTTTTATAACTTTTGAGGAATAATAAAATGTTATTGACACCTGGACCTACCCCTGTACCTGAGTTTGTAAGAGTTGCTATGAGTGGTGAGACTATTCACCATAGAACTCCTGAATTTGAATCTATTTTTGGAAAAACTAGAGAACTTTTAATAGAGTTGTTTGGTATGGAAGATGCTGTAATGTTGGTTTCTAGTGGAACTGGTGCTATGGAAGCTTGTGTTACTAGCTTTACTGGGCAAAAAGCATTAACTATAAATTCTGGAAAATTTGGTGAAAGATTTGGAAAAATTTGTGATGCTTATAAAATCCCTAAAGTTGAGCTAAAATACGAGTGGGATACACCTTCTAGCGTAGAAGATGTAGTAAGTGCTATCCAAGCAAATCCAGATATTGACGCTGTTTTTATACAAATTTGTGAAAGTGCTGGAGGATTGAGACATCCAGTTGAAGAAATAGCAAAAGCGGTAAAAGCACTCAACCCAAATATCATGATAGTTGCTGATGGAATTACAGCAATTGGTGTTGAAAAAATTGATATCACAAATCTAGATGCTGTAATAACTGGTAGCCAAAAAGCACTTATGTTACCACCTGGACTTGCTATGGTTGGACTTAGCAAAGAGGCTATTAAGAGATTGGAAGTAAATGCAAAAGGGTATTATCTAAACCTTTACACAGAACTCAAAAAACAAAGAGAAAACACAACTGCATGGACAGCTGCAACAACTCTTACAATGGGTCTACAAGCTATCTTAGAGCATATCAAAGCAACAGGATATGATAAGCTTTATGCCAATACTGCTTCAAGAGCAAAGGCTACAAGAGAAGCACTAACAGCAATAGGCTTGAGTATATATCCAAAATCACCAGCAGATTCTATGACTACCATATTTTCTGAACACACTGGTAAAATCAGAAAAATTCTAAAAGAAGAATTTGATGTAAATATCGCAGGTGGTCAAGATCATCTAAAAGGTAAAATTTTCAGAATCAACCACATGGGACTTGTATCTGATTATGAAGCGGCTTGGGCTGTAAATGCAGTAGAACTCGCACTTGATAAAATCGGTGTTAGAAAATTTGACGGTACTGCAAACACAGTATTTAATAAAACATATTTTGGGATATAGTTCGTGATTTTTGAACATGAAATCCCAAAAGGTGCTAGATTATATTTTGGTAAAGTTGCAAGAGCTAAAAGAGATTTAGAGACAAGAATTAGTGAAATGCTTTTCAGAAATGGTTTTGAAGAGATTGTAACACCAAATTTTTCTTATGGGCAACATCAAAGTATTGATGATGTAAAAAAATTAATAAAGTTTTTTGATGAAGAAAACAATGAAGTAGCTCTTCGTGCTGATTCTACACTTGATGTTGTAAGAATTATCACCAAAAGACTAGGAAGAACAACAGACCACAAAAAATGGTTTTATGTACAGCCTGTGTTTAGCTATCCATCAAATGAGTTTTATCAAATAGGTTGTGAATGGATAGGGCATGATGATATATCTGATGTTATATCACTAAGCCTTGATATCGTAAAAGATTTAAGATTGAGTTCAACATTGCAAATAGCAAATATCAATATCCCATCAATTATCTCAAAAGAATTTGGTGTAGATATAGAGATATTTAAGAAAAGTGATATTGTGGCACTTTACGCTCTTGATATCCCATGGCTCAATCAACTAATAGAGATAAAAACAAAAGATGATATTACACAAGAGCTTATTGATATTGTCCCTAGTAGTATAAAAGAAGAGTTATTAAAACTCAAAACTATCGCTATGATGCAAGTTTATGAAAATATTATAGTATCTCCATTGTATTATGGTTCAATGAAATATTATGATGATATTTATTATAGAGTAATTGAAGGCAATAATACCATTATGATAGGTGGTAGCTATAAAAGTGAAGATATTGACTCACTTGGTTTTGCATTATACACAGATAATATATTGAAAATTTTAGAGGATTTAAAATGAAAGCAGATTTAATAGTAGGAATTCAATGGGGCGATGAGGGCAAAGGCAAAATAGTAGATATGCTTGCCCAAAAGTATGATGTAGTATGTAGGTATCAAGGTGGTCACAATGCAGGACACACTATATGGGTAAATGGTGTAAGATATGCACTTCACTTAATTCCATCAGGTGTACTAAACCCAAAAGCTATCAATGTTATTGGTAATGGTGTTGTTGTAAGTCCAGCAGATTTGATAAAAGAGATGAAACAATTTGACAACCTAGAAGGAAGACTTTTTATCAGTGATAAAGCTCACTTGATTCTTTCATATCACTCAACTATAGACAAAGCAAAAGAAGCATTAAAAGGTGATAAAGCTATAGGAACTACTGGAAAAGGTATAGGACCTTGTTATGCTGATAAGATAAATAGAGGCGGACATAGAGTAGGAGAGCTTTTACATCCAAGTACACTTGTAGCAAAAATTACAGAATATTTTGAGCATAACCGTGCTATTTTTGATGCACTCAATATCCAAACTCCAACAAGCAGTGAGCTATTTGAAGAGATTGAAGAATATAGAGAAAAATTAGCTCCATTTATAGCAAATACTACAAATATGGTTTGGGACTTCCTAGATACTGATAAAAGAGTATTATTAGAAGGTGCTCAAGGAACTATGCTAGATATCGACCATGGAACTTATCCGTTTGTTACAAGCTCAAATACTATAAGTGCAGGAGCATGTAGTGGACTTGGACTCAACCCAAAACAAATTGGAAATATTACAGGTATCGTAAAGGCATATTGTACAAGAGTTGGAAATGGACCTTTCCCTACTGAAGACTTCGGTGATGCTGGTAAAACTATGGCAGAAGTTGGAAAAGAAAGAGGTACAACTACAGGAAGACTTAGAAGATGTGGTTGGTTTGATGCGGTACTTGTCAAATACGCTGCAAAATTAAATGGCTGTGATGAGCTTTCTTTGATGAAGCTTGATGTTTTGGATGGATTTGATACTATCAAAATCTGTACAGCGTATGAGCTTGATGGTGAAGTGATTGACTATGTTCCAAGTGATTTGGATAGTGTAAAACCTATTTATGAAGAAGTTAAGGGATGGAAAAGTGTTGTGGGTGTAAGAAACTATGATGATTTACCAATTGAAGCAAAAGAATATATAGAAACGATAGAAAAAGTAACTGGTGTAAAAGTTGGTATTATATCAACAAGTCCAGAAAGAGATGATACAATAGTTAGAAAGAAAGAGATGATACAATAGTTAGAAAAAGTTAAATTTTAGGTAAAGGGGAATCGCACATGAAAATAAAACTACAGCATACACCATATTTATCACAAAAAATAGCAAGAGATTTGCTAAAATGTGATTTTGTTGAGGTAAGAAAAGACAAAGATAGCATTATCGCTGAGATTGAAAGAATAATAGATGCTGATATAGAAAACGAAAACTCTTTAGATGAAAAAGTGAATACATTATTAGATAACAAAGAGGGTGATATAGAGTTTTATCAAGCTGATTACAAACAACTTTTTTGGATGGCTAAAAAAAGACTTGCAAATGAAAATGGAGTTATCTTAAATCTTGAAGATAGATTTAGTGATATATCACACAAAATTATAGATTTTTTATGGGAAGAAGATTATATTCACTTTACAGTAAGTGACAATCAAGTCAAAAATGTTATAGTAGGCTCTTTTGATATATTTGTAAAAGGTTTTGAAGAAGCTGATAAATGTGTTTATGAAAAAATAAAAAACTATAAAAGAAAATTGATTCCAGGAACTGATGATTATCAGTTGGTATACAATAGATTATATGAAGAAGAGTTAGGGAAAAGAGGGTTACTGTAATTGATTATACCAATTTTACAAAGTAAAATCTAATATCTAAAAAGTAAAAGAGAAATAAGAAAGGGATGGATATGCAAAAAGTTTGGTTATATTTAGAAAATGGGATGTTTTTTGAAGCGAATTCATTTGGTGCTAGTGGTACAAGTGTGGGTGAAATAGTATTTAATACATCACTTACTGGGTATCAAGAAATCATTACTGATCCTAGTTATGCAGGACAGTTTATCACATTTACTATGCCAGAAATCGGAAATGTAGGTGTAAACAAAGATGACAACGAAAGCTCAAAGCCTCATTGTAGTGGTGTGATTGTAAGAGCTTATAATGAAGAGTATTCAAACTTTAGAGCTGAGGGTTCTTTGGGGAATATGCTAAAAGAGCATAATATCATAGGTATTTGTGATATAGATACTAGACATATTACAAAAACTTTGAGAGAAAGTGGTGCGATGATGATGATAGCATCTACTGAAATTAGCTCAAAAGAAGAACTTGCAAAGAAACTAACAAATAGCCCAAGAATAGAAGATATCAACTATATCAAAATAGTAAGTACAAAAGAGGCTTATGTACACAAAAGCGGTGCATGGGATCCTGAAAAACTAGCATATAATCCAGCTATGATGAGCAACAAAAAAGTAGTAGTACTTGACTTTGGTGTAAAAAGAAATATACTAAATGAGCTTGTAGAAAGTGGACTTGAAGTAGAAGTAATCCCATCAGATTTCAATGGTGATGATTTGATAGCTAGATATGAAGCTGGAGAAATTGGCGGAGTATTCCTAAGCAACGGTCCTGGAGACCCACTAACTCTTACAGAAGAAGTGGCGGAAGTGAGAAAATTACTAGACAAAAACATCCCAATATTTGCTATTTGTCTAGGTCACCAGATGCTAAGTATCGCTCATGGATATGACACATACAAACTAAAATTCGGACAACACGGTGGTAACCACCCAGTAGCCAACAAAGGTGTAGTAGAAATAACAGCACAAAACCACAACTATAGCGTTCCAGATAATATAGATGAAATAGCTGATATTACGCATATCAATCTATTTGATAACACAATAGAAGGTGTAAAATACAAAAACAAACCAATATTCTCAGTACAACACCACCCAGAAGCAAGCCCAGGCCCACACGAGAGCAAATATGTTTTCGGTGAGTTCGCTGATATGGTAAAAGAGTCTAAGTAAGACTCTTTTACTCACTTAAACTACGGCAATAATGAGAGTCCAAGCTCTTTGAGAAACTCATTATGCTCTTTAGTATAATTTACTTATTTTCCTCTTTTTTCACATCTAAAATCAATCTATCAAAATCACTTACAAACTCTCTAGCTTGAACTATAAAAATCCTTAGTTCAGTTTAAAGCCTTAACTTGAACTATAAAAATCCTTAGTTCAGTTTGTCGCCTTAATCCTTACTATAAGCATCTAAATATCTTGTAAAAGCATAATATTTATTTCGTTCATACCCTGTGGTCTCTTTTAAAATACCTTTTTCTTCAAAATCTTTTATAAGAGAACTTACTGTTGCTTTAGCAAGATTTAGTTCACGACCAACATCAGTCATATTAACAATAGGTTTTTGATATAACATTTCTAACAATCTACTAGCATTGTGTGCTTTTTTACCAAATCCAATCATAAGTGCATCCATCTCTTGTTTTAAGCTCAAAATAGTTTCAAAGGTTTTTACACCACTTTTTGCGGTAACAATAACGGCTTCAAGAAAAAATTTAATCCAATGTATCAAATCATTATCAGTTCGCACTCTTGTAAGGGCTTCATAGTAAGCTGATTTATTTTTTTCGATAAAATCAGACAAATACAAAGATGGTTTTTTCAAAAGCCCATTGCTTACTAGATAAAGGGGAATCAATAGCCTTCCAATACGACCATTCCCATCTAAAAATGGGTGAATAGTTTCAAACTGATAATGTGCAATAGCAATTTTTATAAGATGTGGTACAAATATCTCTTCATTGTTCAAAAACTTTTCCAAATCACTCATAAATTCATTTACTTGCATTTCATGAGGAGGAATAAAATAAGCAGTTGCCAAACTAGCCCCACCTATCCAGTTTTGAGATTTTCTAAACTCTCCTGGTTGTTTTGCTTCACCTCGTACACTGTTTAATAGTATGGCATGAATATTTTTGATAAGGCGATTTGAAATAGGCAAAGTTTCTAGCTCTTTTATCGCACTATTCATAGCATCGACATAATTTCTCACCTCTTGCCAGTCATCTCTTTTTTCTGGGTCAATCTGATGTTTAGCGATAAGGACTTCATCCATCTGGGTTTTTGTACCCTCTATCTTGCTTGAAGTGTTGGCTTCTTTGGTGATGTGCATCTGTATAAATATATCTACATTTGGCACTATCATAGTAAAAGCATTGAGTTCTCCCAATGCTCTCGTGGCATCTTCTAACATTGTATTTATCTGAGGGTCATCCCATGTAAAGGTATGATTAATAAATTCAGGCAAGAAACTTTTATATTGATACTCTTGTCTAAGTACCCCTGATTTAAAATCTTTTAAGTTCATCTTGGCTCACTCCTTTTTGCTACTAGGGCTTGGCTCATCCACGCCGTGCCATCTTTAACAAGTTGCGAAACGGAAGCTTTACTTCTTGTAAGTGCCCAATAGCTATAACCCTTGCCATATCGTTCGCTCAATTGTTGCGACACCGTAGCAACAATCTCTTTGCCGTATTCTGCCCTTTTGTTCTGCAATATCTCATCATTGATAAGCTTTCCTATATGCCAATACATCATGGTCATTGAGCTATTTATAGCTACTGCTACATTTTGTTTTGTTTGCTCAATTAGATTCTTAATTTGTTCCAAAAGGCTATGATTGGTTATTTCATTCATTGGTTAAGCTCCTTTTTTGGGATGGTGTTGGCTGGGTTTGTCATTTAAAGGTGCCTGTCCCCATTGTTTTGTCTAAATCGTACACCTTTTTGAGATTTAACCCTGTAGCCTACTGAAATAATGACATCTAAATTGTAGTACTCAATTTCTCTTACAACATCCCTTCCCCCTTCATTTTGAACTGTCGCAAATTTTGCGACAGTTGAAAATGGTTCTAGTTCTTCATCACCAAAAACATTGCCTATATGCTTTCCTATAGTTTTTACATCCCTTCCAAAAAGCTCTGCAATCTGATTTCTATTAAGCCAAACTGTTTCATTTCCCACTGATACATTTAGCTCTAGCTCTCCATCGTTGTAAATAACAGTGTTTGATTGAGTTGGTTCATTCATTTTGTTAAGCTCCTTTTTTGGGGTGGGGTTGGGTGTGTTTGTCATTTAAAGGTGCCTGTCCCCATTGTTTGTCCCCATTGTTTCATAATTATCAGTAGTTACCTCTTCTTCAATATCTTTTAAACTTTCATTATAAGATTTAAAAATATTCTTTAATGTCTCAATAATTAATTTGTCTTTAGAGTTAGTTATGTTTTCTTCATCTTCAACGGTTAAGACAATGGTTTTTTCTTCATCTATCTTTTTTGTTAATTCTTGAACCAAATTCGTAAAATCGACATCACTACTTATATCAATACTTATATCAATGTCTAAGTTATTACCTGCAAGATTACTTACTGTAATTTTATTCGCTTCTTTATTTAATACTGCATTACAATTTAATTCATCCATTTTATTTTCCTTGTGAGCTATTATCTTTTAAAATTCTTTGAATATTATATTTTTTTGCACGGTTGTCAAATATATATTCACCACCATCAAGAATACTACATATCTCTTTTTGAGATGCAACATCTTCTAAAACTATCTGTTTATAGCTAATCTTATTTTCTGAATTTTCAGCAATAATTATATTTTCAGCATCGCCATAAACAACAATAGATGGATTATGAGTTACTAAAAATATCTGGTTTTTAAATTTTATATCTCTAATAGTTGAAACTAACTCTTCGGATATAAATTTATTTCCCAAATTATCTTCTGGTTGGTCAATAAAGATAATCTTATTTATTGAATTCTTTAGCAAAATGCCAAGATATTTTTCAGAGTTGAATCCTGGACTTTTGGATTTTGATGTTTCTTCATCACTATATTTCAAATAATCTTTTGGATTATCCATTGAGATAAATAAATCTGATAATTCAGTGTGTATTTTTTGAGAAAGTTTATTGCTGTCATTACCAATTAGATTTTTAATTGATAACTTATTTTTTGACAACTTCTCTAAATTTACATAGAGACTATCAGATGAAATTCCATTTTTTATTGCATTTATAGTCATTTTAGTTAATTCCAACTCTTCAGTTTTTTCAACCTCTAACACCAATAAAACATTTTCATTAATTTCAATAGTTTCTTTTTTTGAGTAGTCGAAAGATTCAATCGTTTTAGTAGCATATTTCAATCTAGCATATTTTGAAAAATATTCTTTTATATTATCTTCAAGAGATTTAATACTTTGCTTTGCAATAACTTTTTGCTGTGACTCATTACTTAAAGTAGAGTTGGCATCCTCAATAATTTTTTCTACTTGCACAAAAAAGTTATTGATTCTATTTTTATTCTTTTGTTTAGTTTCAATAAGTGCTAATTTTTCATCAATTAAGCCTTGAAATGCTTCAATGACAGATTTTTCAGTTTCATTTATTTCAAGATGTTTATTACTATTGAATGACGCTAAATTTTCTACTAATGAATCTATTAGCTCTTTAGCCTCATTTAATTCTGATATGATAGTTTTATTAGTAGCTTTAAGACTGTCAATATTTAAGTTAATAGTGTAGCTTGTGCTATGAAAACTATCTATTGTTTTTTTATGTAATTCAAATTTTTTAACATCAAATTCTTGAATATCCTTATATTTGTCTATCATTTCTTTAATGATTAATTGTAGTCCGTTCTTATGTGTTTCAAACTTGCTTTTGGCTTCATTATATTCAAGTTTTTTATTTGATTTTTCAGCCAATTCTTTTAAACTATTTTTTTCAAAATAATCAACAATATCGCCTTGATTGATGTAAATTGGCTTTTCTATTGCTGTTTGTTGTTTATACCCATCATCACTTTTTGCTTTTATAGAAATATGTTCCCCATGAAATTTATCATAGTTGTTTTTTTTAATAGTAAGACTATCAATTTTCCCACCTATCAGGTTCATCAATAAACTTTTCCCACTAGAACGACCACCAATTACAACATTCAAATGCGGACTAAAAAACAATTCATTTTGATTAAAATACTCGTGTGAATCAATTTTTAGATTATCTATCGTATTAAGTGTTTTATTAAGAGCATCAAATTCTGCTTGTGATTTTATTCTCGATTCAGGATCTATAAATGCTAAACGAATTGTTTCATAGCTTTTTTGCCCTTTGATATAATCAAATTCATGATTTCCTTTTTCACCCATATGTCTACAAGGATACTGTTCGCAACAATGATTGTCTGAAAAATTGATATATGCTATATCCTTTTTATTTCTAAATTCGTCATTTTGAAGTAAATCAAAGCCTTTTTGATATGCTTCTTTCATTTCTTGGGCTGTAACTTTTTCTAATGCACTTTGCATTAATAAAATCATTCTTTGTGTATCTTGAATATTTGAAAGTTCAGCATCTACGATATTTTGATGCCCACCTTTTTTTGCATGTGGTATAAAAAAGAAATCATCTTTTATAAACAATTCAATAATCTCATCAAATGTCAATCTTCTATCAAAAGGATTTGTTACATTTTTGTCCTGATATTTTTTCTCTAGTTTTTCTGAAATATATTTAACTCTATCTGTATTTGAGTAGTTAAATATAAGCAAAGAATGATAGGTTTTAGATGTGCTATTGCCTTGTATATCTAATTCAACCCCGATAAGCAACAAGGGGTCATCCTCTGTATAATTTTTGTAGTATTCCTCATAAGCTTCAACATTAATTATGTTATGGTCTGTAAGGGAAAATATTTCTACCTTATTTTCTATAAGCTTTGCCTTTAATGTGGCTACATCAAAATTACCTTTGTAATCTCCACTTTTTGTTTCTTTGCTTTTATCTGTATGGATATGTAAATCAATTCTCAACCAATCAGAATATTGTTTGTTGTGCATATGTTATCCTCGTATATACATAATTTCATAATTAATCTTTTATAATCTTATATTCTTCATTTTAATTCCATTAAGGTACTTTGTTTAAGTTCGGTAGCTAAATCTGGTCTATATTTTTTGATTATTTCTTCAAAAATATTTTGAATAAAAGGGGCAACCCAATATTCTGAGTTGTGAGGTGGTGTCATTTTCATTTCCAAATAATCCGTATAATCATCTGCCATTAACCAATTATCTTTGATTATAAACATCCAAATAAAATGTTTGATAAATATTTCTCTTAAATATGTATTTAAATTTTCAAGTGCATCCATTCTAGGAATATTAATTTGATAATCATTAAGCATCATATATTTAAAATAATTATAATGTGTATGGTCATTGAGTTTTTGTCGAATGTTTGTATAATTCTTATCATTTTTAGGAAATAGTATTTTATTGACATTTTCAATCTTTTTATTATTTCTTATAAAGGAATTCATAGTTTTATAATCTGGTAGTTTTTCTTTTCCTTGTAACCAATTATTAATTTTATCGACAATAAAGTTTTCCAAGCTGTGAAACTCTATAATATAAAGAGATGTATAAATATGAACAATTATTGAATCATAATATTTTCTTGTTAATGCATATGCATCGTTGATTGTTCCAAATTCTAATAATTTCTTTATCGATTCAAGTGTGGACTTTAAGGATGAAATTAAATATGTTTCATAATTAATAGATTTTGTACCTACATTGACCCATTTTAATACAGAAAATGACAAAGATTCATAGAAATTGATATATTGTTCTAATTCTAAAAATATACTATGTTCTGTATATTCTTTGGAAAGCATGGATTTCATATTTTCACTCTCCCTTCCCCAATTAAAAGTTTTCTCATAGCTATCTCTTTCACTTGGTATGTATTCCTCATTCTTGTAGCTCTTTTGATGGAAAAAGTTGTTGCATGAGGGCTTTTTTGTGTTCTTTTAGTGTTTCTACTTTTTTGCTTTGTGAAGTGATGAGTTCATCGATGGAGCTTAGGAAGTTGGCTATTTTTTGTTGTTCTTTTGGTTTTGGAATATATGTTTTTATTTTTTCAATAGTCTTTTTTGAAAGGCTTGGGATACCAAGAAGTCTAGCAAACTCTGCATCACCTAGATTGACATGATTTAGCTCTTGAAGTTTGGCTATAAAATTTTGTTCTATGTGATTTTCTTTTGTCATGGCTCTTTTACTTGTTTTAAATATATTTATTGTTTATTAATCCCGTAAGTCTTAGAATCACAAAGAATAGCATATACATACTTGTAAAAGCATAAAATTGAACATAAAATTAACTATTTTTTTGAGCATATTATTATTCTTTGTAAGTCAATCTAGGGTTTTATTATAATCTTTTGCACTGATATTTATACTAAGCTTTCTAAAAAAGTGCATATTAGCCTCTGAGGTATAAAATTAGATAAGTTCAGGGTGTTTGGAATACAATGTGTGTAGAATATATAGTTGGGCTAGTAGGAGACAGCAGATGAAAGAACGCAACGGTACTATGATGCAATTTTTTCACTGGCACACGCCAGCAGATGGTTCACTTTGGAGGCAGCTTACAGAGCAAGCAGCGTCACTTGCAGAAGTAGGTATCACTTCAGTGTGGTTACCACCTGCTTACAAAGGTGCAGCTGGAGGCTATGATAATGGTTATGGGGTCTATGATCTTTTTGACCTTGGGGAGTTTGACCAGAAGGGTTCTATACGCACGAAATATGGAACTCGTGATGAGTATCTTCAAGCAATTGAATCCGCTCATAATGTGGGGATACAGGTGTATGCTGACATCGCCTTCAACCACAAGCAAGGTGGTGATGAGGAAGAAGAGTTTAAAGCCACCAGATACAACCCTGACAACCGCAATGAAGCCATAGGGGAACTACAACCAATCAAGGCTTGGACTCATTTCACCTTTCCAGGTCGTGGGGTGAAATACTCATCCTTGCATTGGCATTGGTGGCACTTCAATGCCATTGATACCAATGCCATGGCACAAAATGATTCTCCTGGAGTCTATCTGTTTGAGGGAAAGACATTTCATAACGAAGTGGATAAAGAAAAAGGCAATTTTGACTATCTAATGGGGTGTAATCTTGATATTGCCAATCCTGATGTACGAAAGGAGTTGCTTTACTGGGGAGAATGGTATACAGATTTGACTGGAATAGATGGCTTTCGGTTTGATGCTGTTAAGCATGTTGGTGCTGACTTCTTTGTCGAATGGCTCAACCATGTACGCAATCATACCCAACGAAACCTCTTTGCAGTCGGTGAATATTGGTCTGGTATAGACGAAGCACTAGAACACTTCATGCAAATAACTGATGAGAATATAATGCTCTTTGATGCTAGGTTGCACTACAGTTTTGCACAAGCCAGTCGTGAAGTTGTCGCTTATGACTTGAGAACTATCCTTGATAGGAGTCTAGTCAATGACCACCCAGATATAGCAGTAACCATAGTCAGCAACCACGATACCCAACCACTACAATCCCTAGAATCCGTAGTAGAAGCGTGGTTCAAACCTCTTGCGTATGCGATTATTCTCCTGCGTAAGGGTGGCTACCCATGTATTTTTTCTCCTGATTACTACGGAGCACAATACAAAGGGGGAGGCAAGGATGGAAATGAATATGATATCAATATGCCAAGCCACAAATGGCTGATTGACCACTTTCTAGAAGTTCGCAAAACTCACGCTTTTGGGGAACAATACGATTACTTCGATCATAGAAACTGCATCGGATGGACTCGCACTGGAAACGAAGAACATTCAGGTGGAATGGCAGTCTTGCTTAGTAATGGTTCTGATGGCAACAAATGGATGGAAACAGGTTCTCCAAATGTCACATACAGCGATATTACAGGACATATCAACGAAACAGTGACAACAAATGATGAAGGTTGGGGAGAGTTCAAATGCCAAGGAGAGTCAGTATCTGTCTGGGTTCCACAGTAACAATCAAAAGCTTAAATTATAATCTCTTTTGTATTTTGAGAGATATTTTATAAATCTTAAGAATTTAAGCAATAAATGAAGATATGAAAAATAACTAAACAAATATTCGGTTGAAATTTATGTCTTATTAGCTTTCAGCCGTTTTATAAATTCACAATTATTTCACGATTTTCTTTTATAATTCTTTTAATAAAACAAAAAGGAGATAAAATGAAAAAGTTAGTATTAAGTGCGGTATTAGTAGGTAATTTATTTGCCGTTGATTACTCTTCAATGACGATAGATGAATTAAGATCTTTAAGAGGTAGTGTTGCCACAGAAGAACAAGAATCATTTAGAAGTGCTATGCAAAGTAAAATACAAACATTAACGCCTGAAGAAAGAAGTGCATATAGAGATTCTCAAGTAGCAGATAACGGAACACAACAAAAATTAAAAGATGGTTCAGGGAGTGGCGGTATGTATAAAGGCTCAAAGGGTCAGGGTAAAAAATAAGTAATATATACCAATTAAGTTTTCTAAAATAATTTAAAACTATTTTAGAAAACGGTATTTATTGTTTGTTGGATTATTTATGATTTCTAGGGATTTTATTTTAAATATTAATTTTCTTGTACTGGTTGTGTTTTTTATGATTTCTCTATTAGCATTTAATTGTTATTCTCAAATCAAAGAACAAGAGTTGTTATTACGGCTTAAGGTAGATAATCTTACATTTTCGTTATATGGTGTTACTAATAAGTATTAATAAAACTTTAGATACTTTTTGGATACAATTAATCATATTTAGTTTGGTTGAGTTTTTAGGAAAAGGTTATTGTGAAAATATTATATCTTGAAGATGATGTAAATTTATCGGAAACTATAGTTGAGTTTCTTCAAGAAGAAGGATTTAGTGTAGTTTATGTTTATGACTCGGAAGAAGCATTAGATAAATTGTATCACGAAAATTTTGATTTACTTATATTTGATGTCAATCTTGACGGTATGAACGGGTTTGAATTGCTGAAAAGTTTGAGAGATACTAACATAAAGACCCCTGCTATTTTTACAACTTCAAGAAATACTATCGATGATTTAGCCAGAGGGTACGAAGTAGGTGCGGATGACTATCTTAAAAAACCTTTTGCTTTAAAAGAATTATTATTTAGAATAAAAGCTATTATGAAAAGAGAGTATAAAACCAATCAAGAATTATTATCTTTGTATGAAGATATAGCTTTTAATATAAATACAAATGAACTTATCATTAATGAAGCAAAGACAATTTTAAATCATAAAGAGAGTGAATTATTAAAGCTTCTTATTAAAAATCGGAATCAATGTGTTATGTTTGATACTATTTTTGAGAATGTGTGGAGTTTTAATGAGGTACATAGCGATATGAGCTTAAGAACATATATCAAAAATCTAAGAAGTATTATCGGTAAAGACAAAATAGTAAGTATTAAGAAAGTGGGATATAAACTTGTATAATGCGGAAAAAAGAACTATAAAGAGTGTTTTATCACTTTATTTATCATCGACTCTTTTTTTGATTTTGTCTTTGGCTTATATTTATTATCATGGTCAAAAAGAGCAATTAGAGGCAACTCTTATTCAAGAGATGAAAAGTCATTATAAAGATGTTTTTGAATCAATCAAAAAGTTACACCAAAAGGCAAATTATAATGAAATGATAGAATATCCTAGATTTGATGATTTTGATAGTGCTATATTTGATGTTGACAAAAAGAATATATTTTTTACGAAGCAAATTCCTTTTGAACTAAACTTTCATGAAAAAATATCTTATTATGACGACAAGGCTTATTTTATTTATGAATCTGAGCCGTATTATTTGGGTGCTAAATATATAGTGGTATCTAAAAAAGTTAAAAATATATTTCAAGATATAGGTAAAAAAGTTTTTCTAAGTACATTGTTTATAATTGTTTTAGTAGTTTTGACTTCCTTATTTCTTGTTAAGCTTATCCTAAAACCTTTAAGAGATAATATATCCTTACTTGATAGATTTATCAAAGATACTACACATGAACTCAATACTCCAGTTTCCACCATTTTAAATAACATAGAGTTAATCGAAAAAAATAATATAGAACCTACACTGCGTAATAAAATAAATAGGATTAAAACCGCGTCCTTGACATTGAGCAATATATATGACGATCTCGTATTTTTACTTTTAGATAATAAACAAAAATCAGAAAATCAAGATGTAATAGTAAATGATTTAATAAAACAAAGAGTTGATTATTTTAAGTTATTGTTCTTATCAAAAAGTTTATCTGTCGTTGTAAATGAAAGCAATAGAAGTGTCTTAAATATTGATAATAAGAAATTAGTACGAATGGTTGATAACTTGCTGTCTAATAGTTTTAAATACTCTAAAAAAGAAACTAAAATAACTATCAATATAAATCAAAATAGTTTTAGTATATGTGATGAGGGGATAGGAATGAGTCAAGAACAAGTTGATAAAGCTTTTGAAAGATATCAAAGATTTGATGCTACAAATGGAGGTTTTGGGATAGGTCTTAATATAGTGTATTCAATAGCAAAAGAGCATAATATAGCGATAAAAATTAATTCTAAAATAGGCTACGGCACATGCGTTACTTTAGAATATTGATATTTTCCACGATAGTCACATTTTCCAATGGAAACAGTACTTTTGAAACAAATTGTTTGGGGTGTCATATTGCAAATCAACAACTTTTTGTATTTATGCAAAGATACACATTAAAATATAGTAGTGAAACAAATATAAAAAATGTTATGATTGAATTCTTAAAAAATCCACAGATAGAGAATTCAATAATGCCAAGAGGTTTTTTAGATAGATTCGGTGTCAAAGAGAAAACAAATTTAGATGAAAAATTTCTAAGAGAAGCTATAGATGAGTATTATGTTAAATATAATATTAAAAACTATATAAAATAAAGTTTCATACTCATTTCATAAAACTGTGGGATAATTATAGAAATAGTTTTTGGGAGAGGTATATATGAAGTTTTTACTTGTGGAAGATGATATAAAAATAGCCTCTTTTCTGAAAAAGGGGCTTGAAGAAGAGTACTACTATGTCGATGTAAGTCATGACGGGGAAGAGGGTATATATCTTGCTAGTGTAAATGAATATGATTTGATTATACTGGATATTATGCTTCCATCCAAAGATGGCTATGTAATATGCAAACACTTAAGAGCCAACAAAATACCTACTCCCATAATAATGCTAAGTGCCAAAAGTGCGATAGAAGATAAGGTAGCTTTTTTGAATCTAGGGGCTGATGATTATCTTACTAAGCCTTTTAGTTTTGATGAACTTCTAGCTAGGATAAAAGTACAACTTCGCAAAAAAAATCAAATAGACAATATCTTAAAAGTGGCGGATTTGGAACTAAATCTTACCACAAAAACTGTCAATAGAGCAGGAGATAAAATAAATCTAACTGCAAAAGAATACGGAATTTTTGAATATCTTATGCGAAATCAGAATGTAATAATAAGTGAAGAAACATTAAAAAATAGTATTCAAACCCTTAATGATGAAGCAAACAGTAATGTTTTAAATGTTTATATTTATAGGCTAAGAAATAAAATAGATAAAAATTATGATTTAAAAATCATCAAAACTTATCGTAATTTAGGATTTAAGGTTAGTGATGAAAATATTTAAGAATTTAAAATTTAGATTGCTGAGTGGGCTTTTGGTATTTTTATTTATTGTATTTTATATATTTGGATGGCTTTTTATAGACTCTTTAAAACAAAACCATACAAAATCTATAGAATCGGTACTAGCAACAGCAATCAAAGATTTGAGATACGAGTACGAAGATAATAGGCTTTATGGTGATGAACTAGAAGATGTCAAAAAAGAATTTGATATAGAGATACTTTATACTCAAGTAGCCAAGATTGATAGTAATAAAATAGAGATTTTAGAAAAGTCAAAAGACTTGAAAAACAATAGCTTGAGCTTTGATATAGAACTTTCTAGCTTAAGTGAAAATGAGATTTATTATACTACTCAGACAAATCAGAAACTTACAAAACAAAAAATCAAATCTGCGTATTTGGTGGTGAAGCAAAAAGGAGATTATGCTATAGTCATACAGTGTTCAATACCATTTGAAAAACATAGTGCATATATCAAAAATATGGAAATAGCTTTGTGGGTTGGTTTTAGTACACTACTTGGGATAATACTGTGGGTTGTTTATTTTATCATTTCAAAATCACTAAATGAAACAAAACTTGTTTTGAATGAAGTTAGAAACATAAAGATAGATGGGCAAAAATATCAAATACAAAAGACTAATGTAGCCAATGAAATAGATGAGCTGATAGATACATTCAATAAACTCATAGACAATCTTCAAACCTCATATAAAAATGTAAAAGAGTTCGGACAAAATGCTTCTCATGAGCTAAAAACTCCACTGACAGTGATAAAAGGTGAAGTTGAGCTAGGTCTTCGTAAAACAAGAACACAAGATGAATATATAAAGATATTAAATATTGTTCATTCTGAGGTTGATACTTTGCAAGATACTATTGAAAAAATACTTTTTTTATCTACAAATCACCTCGAAGAGATAAAAGATGAGTTTGAAGATATTTATATAGATGAGATAGTAGAAGAAGCAGTTTTTGAAAAGCAAGGTCTAGCATCAAAAAAGAATATATCTTTACATCTTATTGAAAAACAAGCAGTAACCATACAAGGTAACCATACATTACTTAAAATAGCTATATTAAATCTTATTGATAATGCCATAAAATACTCAGATAATAACAGTAAAGTCAATGTATACTTACGAGCTGATAGGCTTATCGTAGAAGACTTTGGTATAGGTATAGAAAAAGATGAAATAAACAAAATATTTGATAGATTTTATAGGGTAGATAAAGCCAGAAGCAATTCTAGTGGCAATGGACTTGGGCTTTCTATCGTAAAAACTATTTTAGATATACATAGTCTTGATATAGCTGTAGAGAGTGAATTAAAGAGCAAGACGGTATTTATAATTGATTTAAATTAACTATCAAATCAATCATCAAATATTATTTCAAAAATATTATAAGTATCAATATAACTATATTTAAATAAGAATTTGTGTTTAAGAATTATCTTATTAACTATACTTAATCCCAATCCAAAACCCTCTTTTTTGTTGGAGTCTCTCGTAAAAGGTTTTAAATAATATTCAAAATCTTTAGATAACTGGCTGCCTATGTTTTTTATGATAAGCTTATTTTCAATGGCAACTATTTCTATTGGGAACTGGACAGAATACTTCAATGCATTATCAATTAAATTCTTGATTGCCATGGATAAATAATATATATCTCCTCGTATTTTAAAATTATCTAAAATATTAATAACAATTTTTGACTCATCTGGGATATGAGTTTTTCGTAATGATTCTACTATCAAGCTTTCCATACTAAACTCAGAAATTGTCAATTTATCAGAATTTAACTTTTCAAGCTCTATCAGTTGGCTTGTCAATAAATTCAATTCTTTAAAAATACCTTTTAAAGACTCTTTTTGTGATGTGTCTTGTACTTTTTCAATTAAAAATTGACCTTTGGTAATAGGTGTCCTTAATTCGTGCCCAATATCTCTCAACAATTCTTCTCTTGTCTTTATTAAAGTTACCAAAGAATCTGCCATGGAATTAAATGTTTTTGCCAAAGTACCTATTTCGTCATTTGATTTTACATTTATTCTAGTATTCAAATTCCCACTAGAGAATTCTTTGATATCTTTTGTCATCACTTTTAATGGATTTAAAAGTTTAAATATATACAGAAATATTGCTATAAGAACTATAATATCCAATATGATTAAGAAATTTAAAATCATTTTATCTTTAATGTTTTGTTCATCTGGTGTTTTTAATATATATTTATCATCTAAATAGGTAAGTTCTATGATAAATTCATCTTCAAACATCTCTTTATTGATAGCAATATATCCAAAAGTATATTCTTTATAATATAGTCTTTCAAGACTTTTAGTATTTGCTAAGTCATACTCTGATAAATCATTCTTATCAATTATGTATTGTATTTTATCTTGATTATCTATATTTAATAAAATTTCATTTAATGTTTTTAGATATTTATCTTTTATTAAGTCATCTATTCGCTTGGAGTTTATACTATCTATCCATACACCTATGATGGTCATGATAATAAAACTTGCTATAAATAAAAAAGATATTTTCCTAGTGATACTCATAATTCAACCTATAAACTTATAGCCAATACCCCAAACAGATTTTATATATTTGGGGTTTTTAGAATCATCATCAATTTTATACCTAATATTTGATATATGCATATCTATTGTTCTATTTTTGGTATTCGTATCCAATGAAGCGACATTTATAATTTGTTCTCTAGAAATTATACTATTTGTATTTTCTACCAAAAAAACAAATATATCAAATTCAACTTTAGTAAAATCTATAGGGTAATCATCAAGATAAACTTCTCTTGTTTTTTTATTTATCTTAAAATCTTTTGTAGTTATTAAATCATGATTTTTATTTTTGCGTAGTATATTCTCAATCCTAAGTACCAATTCTCTTGGCTCATAAGGTTTTGCCAAATAATCATCCACACCCAATTCAAAACCATATATTTTATTTCCTATATCACCTCTTGCTGATGATATGATAATAGGAGTGTCTGTAATTTCTTTTATTTTCCTCAATAAATCAAAACCGTCCATGTCAGGTAGCATCAAATCTAATATTACAATATCATAAGAAGCAGTCTTGACTTCACTTAATGCTTCTTTTGCATTTGATACAGATTTGCATACAAAACCGTAATCTTTTAGATAGTCTTTAATAAGCTCTTGTATCTCCATATCATCTTCAATAAGTAAAACTTCTTTATTCAAGTAACCACTCCTGTAAATGATTTGAAAATTGCTTTCGTTGTAAAGGATTTAAAATATAATGAATATCTTTAAAAACCTTTGCTTCAAGCTCTATCATATCTTCATATAACTCCTGAGATACATGTTTATACTTTTTTTCATCAAAATATGTATCGGAGATAATCTCTTGTAACTTTTTTTGTGTTTTATACTTTTTCTTGTAGTATTGTGAGAAATCTTTTTTATAAGAAACTAATATTTCTTTGATTTTTGCTTCTTGAATACTATTTAGATTAAGATAATCTAAACTTCGATAAATATGAGTATTGGTCGAATTTGTAGTTTTATACTCTTTATCGGCGTATAGCTGAGATATTAAAAAAAGACTACAAAAAAGCGTTAATATTTTTGATTTTATCATCTTCAATTAATCCTTTCTCAATATCACTATGACAAGCTTTACAGTTGGCTTTACTTTTAACTTCATTGTGTTCAAATACCTCTTTTGGAATCTTTTTGTGTTCATTTTTCCAAAAAGAGGTTTGAGTTATAGCAATTATATCTTTATTTCCTATAGATTTGCTAATTTTAAAGCTCATCTCTTGGGTTGAAGTCTCCGCACTGTTTTGAACCAAAAAGTTTAATATATTTTGATTTTCTTCCTCTTCTAGTGAAGCATCATCACCAAAATGGTTTTCTAAATCATTCATCATACTCACCCAAGAGTGCCTGGGTAAACTATGAGGTGGATACAAAGTATGACAAGCACCGCATTCATTGACAAAAAGTTCATTTTGTACCATATAATCAATAGGCTCATATTTTGAAGCAATTAAAATATTTTTAGGTTGCATCAAATTAAACACCAAAAAAGCAATGAACGCTAATAAAAATATAAAGGCAATCAATTTATGGAATATAGTAAGTTTTATACTATTTTCTTCTAATGTTTGCTTATAGCCTGTAAAAATAGAATTGAGTGTTTGATGTTTGCCATGAACTAGTTTATCTGTTAAAACTCCAATTATATGAGCTACAATAAGTATAACAAGAAAGTTAGCAAAAAACTCGTGCAAATCTTCAAAAAGTTCCATTTTTCTAAAAAAAGAGTCATTTAAAAAGGAAAATATCCCTTTCCCTTCTTGAATACCAAAAGTTAATGCTCCTGTTATTATCACTAGAAAGATTACAACAAACATTGTTATCATCACATAAGAAGCCGGAGAATTGTGTCCGATATATTTTTGTTCGCTATTAAAAATATTAAACATAAACTCTTTGACATTATTCATACTCAAAGGAAAATCTTTAAACTTGGAGTATTTAGGCCCCAAATATCCCCAAACCACTCGAAAGGCTAAAAGAATTAATACCGCATAGCCAATAACCGCATGATAATTGAGCAAATCGTCATCATCTGTCAAAAAAGCCAATAAAATTAAAAGAGCAAAGAGCCAGTGAAAGACTCGTGTTGGTAAACTCCAAATATATGATTTAAACATGTGGTCTCCTTAATCTTTCCATCGTCCAAAATTGGGAATATGGATATCTCGTTCACTATAAATACCTTTGTCAGCTGTTGTATGGCATGCAATACAATTAAAAATCCCTTTTACCTCTTTTTGCGTAATTAAAGATGGGCGTATTTCATTGTGTTTTTCTATCATATATGGAGTTTGTGAAATAGAATCAGGAATTTGTCTACCCTTTAGACTATTTACAATACGACTACTTCGTTTATAATCCATATTTTTTTCTGCACTATTTTGTTTTAGATAATTTGAAATAGTGATAAAATCTTCTTGCGATAAAGAAGCATCTGTATCAAAGTGATTTTCAAGATTACCCATCATCTTCTCCCAAGCATTTGCAGGCAAGAGTCCTGGTTGATAGGCAAAATGGCATGAACCACATTCGTTGATATACAACGCATTATTTACGGGGGCTACCCCTTTTTTTGTTGGTTTTAGACCACTAGAGTATTTATCCTCTGAGGATAAAAGAGTTAAAAACAATGTTAAAAACATCAATAGTTTCATGATTAATCCTTTGAAAGGATGTAAGTAAGCACATCCCCTTGTTCTTGGGCAGTTCCTTCACGATTATACACATCATTGAAGTTTCTTCGTAGCCATTTGTCAATTGTTTTCGCCTCAGTTAGTCTTGCTGGATTGGCTTTAGGAGAAAGAGGTTCTATTACCTTGCCAGTAAAAGAGTTTTTGCCACTTTGAGTCAAGTCATTATTATGACATGATACACATGAAATCATTTCACCCTTCTTTCCTTTATGAGTTGATGTAAATATTACCTCACCCCTTTTTGCATCAAATCCTTCAAAATTAGAATTCTTGGATTTGACTTCTTTAGACAAATTAGCAAGATAATCGTCTAACACTGTACCAAAACTCAAGCTAACTGTTAGCAAAAGATAAAATACTATTTTCATTTGAACTCCTCGTTTTAATTTATGAAATTATAGAAGAATAGTCTAAAGATAGTATGTAATATCCATTGACACTTTATTGACATTTATACCAAATCATTATGAACAATAGATGAATCCTAATTTATTTTAGAATTTATTTATTGTTTTATTTCATATACAGTTCATAATCAAATTGTAAAATTCTTTAATAATTTCAAGGAATCAAGGAGTTTAATGTACCAATCAATAAAAGCTTTGAAAGCAAATAGATTAAAAACTTTACTTATTTATCTAAGTCTTACATTTTCAATAAGTGCCATATTTTTAATCACTTCAATTTCCAATGGTGTAATATCAATGTACTCCTCAATCCTTAAAAGTGATGGAGACATAATCGTCACACAAGCTAGGATTTCAGATACTTTTTTTTCCAATGTAGATATCAACATCATATCTAAAATAAATGAAATTCATAATGTAAAAAAAACCTCAGCGATTATAGTAGGTGCTACACCTATAGAACACCTTCCAATAGTAGCTGTTTATGGTGTTAGCAATAATAGGTTTGAAAACTATAGTCTTCTAAGTGGCATATACCCAAAAAGTAATGAAGTTTTAATAGGTAACTCACTTCGAGAATCATTACAAAATAAAGATTTCATAGCAATAGCCAATAAAAAGTTTAAAGTTTCAGGAACTTTTGAAAGTGATATAGGTTTTGAAAATGGTGGTATTGTTTTGAATATAGAAGATGCGGGAATGATATTTAATAAAAGTGCATCAATGATTATGATAAATACTGCGATTGAAGCTGATACAAATAAGATTATCGAAAATGTAAAACTTTTAAGTGAAGATATTGAAGTCAAATCTACCACTAGTTTTGTAGAAAACTACAATCAATTTAAGATTATCAAAATTTCTGCAAATGTAATCTCTGTAGTGGCTTTTTGTATGGGATTACTTGGAGTTATAAGCATTATGAGCCTTACTATTCATCAAAGACAAAGTGAATTTGGGATTAAGAGAGCGATAGGTATACCTATGAGAAGAATTGTTTTGCAAATAATACAAGAGAGTTCAGTGCTTGGGTTGTTTAGTTTTGTAAGTGCATTTTTTATATCCAATATTATTCTTTACTTTATAAAAAACTCCACTTTGCTTCAAGGATATGTAAATGGAGAATTGACCCTCAGCTTGACATTGTATATTTTCATAACAACTATGTTAATGGTTACAGTTGGTGCAGTATTACCAGCTTTAAATGCCTCCAAGACTGATCCTGTTATATTGATACAAGGAAGTAAAATATGATAGATATTAAGAATGTATCACATCTTTATGGTAAAGATTTGGCACTAAAAGATATAAATTTGTCTATCAAAAAAGGTGAGTTTATCTCTTTAAATGGTGAAAGTGGTAGTGGTAAAAGTACACTGCTTAGTATTTTATCTACACTGCTAAAACCTACTTCTGGTGAGCTGGGCTTTGATGGTATTAACTATCAAGATATTAACAATATAGATTTATTTAGACAAAAAAACATTGGCTTTATCTTCCAATTTCATTATCTTATAAACTACCTCACAGTAAAAGAAAATATCCAAATAGCAAACGAAAAAGCAACTGAAGCTGAAATTAATGAGATTTTATCACTGTTAAATATTTATGATATGGTCAATAAATTTCCAAATGAAATATCAGGTGGACAAAGACAAAGAGTAGCCATAGCCAGAGCTTTGATAAATAAACCAAAAGTTATATTTGCAGATGAGCCTACTGGAAATCTTGATTCAAAAAACTCACAAAATGTATTTGATATTTTTAGAGGCTTGGCTTTGGGCGGGACGAGCGTTGTGGTAGCCACACACGATAAATATTTGGCATTACAAAGTGATAAAATATACGAGGTAAAAGATGGTAGGATTTTATAAATTTATTGAAACTCAATTTAAAATATCATTTGTATTTTTTGTTGTAGGACTTATGTTTGGATTATTCTATTCTCTCAATCTTCTAGGATTTTATATAGATTGCGATACTTTAAATCCTGTAAATATGAGATCAATCCATATATCTTTGATGTTATATGGATTTGTCCCTTTGATGTTGTCTTATTTACCATTTATGCTCATGGAAAAAGAAATAGCAAATACCTCAAAAGAGGGTATCTATTATTTAAGTTTATATACCGTATTTTGGTATATTTTTCTGATTTTTATGATAGTTTCATTGCTCTTTGGAAATACCAGAGGTCTTGCTTTTTATGATTTCCCTTATGCTCTAAATTTTATACTCGCAATTGCTGGAGTTTTTTATATAGTAGCTTTATATAAATATATTAAAGTCTATCAAATTATCCCTATTTGGGTCAAAGTATCTTTGGTGTTTGTTGGTATTGCACCTGTTATGCTTTTGGTTTTAATGAATCCAATTATTGGTCAAGTAGAAAGTACCATAAGTGGACCACATGGAGACAATACTTTGGGAATGAGTTTGGCATTGATACCTATATATTATCTGATTATAAAACTTCTAAACAAAGATGAATTTATAGCTAGATGGAATATATTATGGGTTATTCCTACTTTATTTTATTTCGGGTCTGTTTTTTATAGAAGTTTTATCGATCAGCTAAGCTATAATCAAGAGTGGTTTTTGCAGTATTTGACTTTACTGTACATTCCACTTTTATACAGATGGTATAAAGATACACAAATAGATACCTTTGCTAAAAAAGCATTGCTGATATCAATATTGGCTTTTTTGTTTGTCGATATACAAGGTAATATCTTATTTATTCCAGATATTAGATGGATTTTTCATAGAAACGACCTCATCATAGCTCATGCTCATATTGCTATGGGTATAGGTGTATTTTTTATGGTAATAGCTATGTTTGCATCCTATATTGATAGATTAAAAAATTTTAGCTTTTATGCAATTTATATAATGGGAATATTGGGAATGTTTATAGTGCTTAGTATATCTGGTATTTCTCAAGCTGAACTTTGGGAAGTAGAAGTATTTGACATGTGGTTACTAAGAACTCTTTTTGCTTTTGTGGTGATTTATTCTGCTATATCGTTGTTTGATTTTAGAATACAGCTAAGCCCTCTTAAGAAATATAATCTAATAGGTTTTTTAAGTGATGGTTTTGGTGGTATACTTTTGATATTGATGGCAAGTTTTATCTATCCTTTGTTTGGATTTGAGTTTAGTGGGAAGTATGAATATATAGTATTTATGTTTGTTGCGATGACAGGTGTGATTCATTTGAGTGCTTTTATACATACCAAACATGAACAAATCCTAACAACCTTGACAGTTATCATAAGAGTATGTATAAGTTCAGTGTTTTTTGCGCTATATCTAAAAAATATTTTGGGTATAGAAGCGTTACTTATAGGGATAGTTGATTTTGGATTTGTCGTATTTTATCTTATGTTTTTTTACAATAAGGAGATGTTATGTCAAGAATTGCATTAATATTTTTTATAGCTTTTGAACTTAGTTATTATTTGTTGATAGCTCAAACTGGAATAGTAGAGTATTTTTCTTCAAATATTTTGCTTATCGCCCCTTTACCAATAGGTGGTATTTTAGGCTCTATTATGAGTTATTATATCAGAGCAAGTAATGGAAATAAAATAAAAGCATTTTTGGGAGTACAGTTGGGAGTAAGTATTTTTTATCCAAATTTATCTATAGCTATGCTTTTTATTTTAGGCTTAAGCGTAGGAGCTTTAGCACCTCTTTTGATTAATGAGTTAAAAAAAGCTTCAAATATACAAATAGCTCTTGCCTTAGTAATATCTTATACATTAGGTACTTTTTTGTTTAATTATGATGTGTCGCAAAGGCAAAATCTTGCTGTGCTATTGACTGTTATGACTTTGGGAAGTTCATTTTTCCTTCCCAAAAAAGCTATTTCAAATCAAAATCAAATACTAAATCTTGAATACCCTCTTTTGCTAATGACTTTTTGGGTTTTCTTAGATTCAGCACTTTTTGAGACGATATCACGAGATTTGGATATTTCAATTTGGAGAAATGGATATACATATGAAATTGCGATATTTCATATCATAGGAGTTATTGCAGGATTTAAGCTAAAGCTTGAAAACCATCAAAAAGCACTCCTTATTTTGATGTTGTTTGCCTTTAGCTATATGGCATATTTCCTCAAAGTAGAGCTTGCTTTATCTATGGTATATCCATTCGTTATCTCATATTATAATGTAGCAATACTAAAAAGTATATTCCAAAAATCTCTTAAAACTTTAGCTTTTTATATGGTTTTTATAGGATGGATAGCATCAGGTGCAGGACTCTTTGTAGCTATAAATGAATTGATTTTATTTGTACCTATTCTATTTCTGGGATTATTAATCAAGATTTTGATTACGCAACAAATTCAACAAAAGGAGAAATTATGTTCAAATTAGTTTTGGTAGCCATTTTGGCTTTATGGGCAAATGCCTATGAATTAAGTTTTGATGATGGGTATATAAATGCTCACACTGAAGTCTTAGGAGATAGCAATATCAACCCTTCTACAAAAATGATAAGTTCAAATTTATCAAAAGAAGATTCCATAGAGTCATTAAAAGGTAAGATAAATATTAATGCAGTTGATTTAAAAAGTGGCAAAGAAAAAAGAGATTCCAATATGTGTGAGTTGTTAAATGTGACAATCCATCCTGATATTTCTTTTGAAATCCAAAGTGTACAGAAAGTCGAAGATAAATATATAATTAGCGGTATTTTGACATTAAATGGCATATCAAGAAATATATCTTCAAGGGCAGAAATAATTGAAAGTACAGAATCATTAAGTATAGAAGGTGGCTTTGACATAGAGCTTACAGACTATGGTATGCAACCACCTAAAATGTTTTTTTTAACAGTTAGAAATAAAATAGATATTTCTTATTTATTAAATTACAAAAAAGCAAATTAGTATGAATTTACCAAATCATCAGGAGATAAAAATATTCACCTCAAATAAAAATATTTGTGGTTTGAAAATACTTCACTTGAGTGATTTACATATAAACAAAAATACTTCAAGTACCTTTATTGAAGATTTGGTATCTATTTGCAATAGCTTAGAATATGATATTGCCGTGATTACTGGTGATATTCTAGATTGTAAAGTATCAAAAATAGAAGACAAACTTTTAATATTAAACCAACTTAGAAATATTTTTTGTGTAAGTGGTAATCATGACTTGGTTTATGGACTTGAGAATATGAAAGTGATTTTATCAAACTTTACTTTTATGGATAATAATTGCATAGAGTTTACATACAACAAAACACAAATTACACTTTGTGGGTTGCCAGATAGATTTTCTAGATTTTTTGGACACAAAAGGGATGAAGATTTTATCATAAAACAATTATCTTCAAGTGATGGTACCATATTGCTAGCCCATCAACCAAAAGATTATAAATTTGCCTTAAAGTCAAATTGCTCTTTGTTTTTGTGTGGGCATACTCATGGTGGTCAGATTTTCCCTTTTCATTATATCGTACGATTATTTCAGCCTTTTTTATCAGGGTTGTTTTATAAAGACAAAACGGCAATTTATGTCAATAAAGGCTTAGGTACTTGGGGAATTCACAAAAGGTACAAAGCTGATAGTGAAATAACGATACTTAACATAATTCATAAATAGGTGTAAAAAATGAATATTAGAAGATTAGTTAAATATAGTTTTGCTTTGATAGCATTATTGGTTCTTTTGATTTTTAGTACAATTCATGCAGTATTGTATAAAGTAAAAGAAGACAACTATATCAAAAAATATATTTCAGAATTGATTTTAATGCAAGAGAATATGAATTTATCGGTAAAAGATGTAGTTAATACAAACAATATCAATGAGCTAAATAGTTTAAAAAAATCTTTTAATACTTTTGAATATAAATTTGAGAATCTAAGGAATAGTTTTCTTTCTGAAGAAGATGATTTTATTGACATATTTATAAAAGATATTCATAAAAGTAAAAAAATACAAAATAATTTGCTTGTTATATCACAAAATGAATTAAAAATAGAAGAAGCGTTTGAAACTATATTTATTTTGCAAAGTGAGAAAATAATGCTTGATAATTTGTTTGATGCCAATTATCCTTTAGAAAATACTACAAGAAAAATTTTGGAAGAAGAGGTATTGAAAACTAAAGATTTGGTAACCATCAAGAAATTCTCAGATGTCAAATATTATAGTAAAGAAGTTTTATTTCAGTACAAAGAACAAAAATATCTTGATAAATGGCTTGAGAAGATACTCATATTTCAAAAATCTTATAATAATTCACTGGTTGAAGAATATATTTCTATAGTTCAAAGGATAGGTGGATATGCAGTACAAATAAAAAATATTGAAGAAAAATCCTTAATTTTACAAAATGAAATAAATAAAATACTTTCTTCTAGTAAAGATGTAAATATAAAAATAGAAAATGATATAGAACAAATTTCACAAGACTTTATATCCAAAGTATATGTTTCAGCAACAATTATTTTTTTATTGACTTTGATATTTATAGGATTTTTTTCATACAAAGTAAGCAAGAATGTAGGGCTTAGTTTTGATGAAGTTGAAGCAAAAGTAGAAGATGGTTTGACTGAAATAAATCAATTATACAAAGAGCTAGAAGATACTCAAAAAGAAGTAATCTTTACTATGGGTGCAATAGGAGAGAGTCGATCCAAAGAAACAGGAAACCATGTAAAAAGAGTAGCAGAGTATTCAAAATTATTGGCTTTGTATTATGGATTGGATGAAAAAGAATCAAATATGCTAAAACAAGCAAGCCCTATGCACGATATAGGCAAAGTTGCAATTCCTGATGCAATATTAAATAAACCAGCCAAATTTACTATTGAAGAATTTGAAATCATGAAGAAACACTCTTTTATAGGATATGATATGTTAAAACATTCAAACAGACAACTCCTAAAAACTGCTGCAATAGTAGCATATGAACATCATGAAAAATATGATGGTAGTGGATACCCAAGAGGTCTTATAGGTGAAGAAATACATATATATGGAAGAATCACTGCAATAGCTGATGTGTTTGATGCTTTAGGGAGCGATAGATGCTATAAAAGGGCTTGGGAATTAGATAAAATCCTAAATCTTTTTCAAGAGGAAAAAGGCAAACACTTTGACCCAGTGCTGATAGACTTATTTTTTGAAAACTTAGATGAATTCCTAAAAATTAGGGAAAATTTCAAAGATATTTAATTATATCCATATATCAAAAATAAAATTAAGAGATTTTGTGTACAAAATTGTGATATAATAACAAGTTATTCATTAAATATCTATTTTTATATATTTTATGTAATAAAAAATTTACTTTTAAGGTAATAATCAGATATTATTTTAAACAGTATATAAAAGGGAGAGAAGTATTATGTTTTTTAATAATTACCTAAAAGAAGAAAATAGAAGTCTTAAAGATGAGATAAATTCAATAAAATCTTCAAATGAAGATTTGGTTTCAAAATATGATTCAGTAAAGTTATCAAATGAAAAACTTGAATATGAAAATAAACTATTAAAAAAAGAAATTGAAGAATTGAAGGTTTTAGTTGAAAAAAATAAAGAATATGTACAGCCTGAAGTTGGCACAAATGAATTTGAATATTTAGCCAATAATATAGAACTATTGTTCGTTTCTCAGAACCAAAATCTAAAATCTGGACTTTTGGATATTCAAGGCAATATAGCAGAATCTACAGAACTCGCTAGAGAAAGCTTAAGTTCATCAGATGAGATTTCACAAACTTATAAAAAATCATCAAAAAGTCTTGAACTAATAGTTGGAGATGTTGCTGTACTAAATTCTACATCTTTAGAAGTGAACATTGTTATAAATGAGCTTGATAAAAAAGCAAAAAATATCTCTGAAGCTTTATCTTTAATAAAAGATGTAGTATTGCAGACAAATATATTATCTCTAAATGCTGCAGTTGAAGCTGCAACTGCAGGAGAAGCTGGCAAAGGATTTGCCGTAGTCGCAGGAGAAGTAAAAAATCTTGCAAACAAAACCGCAGAAGCTGCAAAAAACATAGAAGAAGTTGTAAAAACGATACAACATAGTGTCCAGCTTACAAACCAAAAATTTGATAATATTACAAAATCAATAGAAGGGATAAATGAAAAAACAATAGCTTATTCTTCTGATATGCAACGCGTATTTCATATGTCAGATGATACCTTTAGAGGTTTGGGGAAAGTAACAGATAGAATTTTTATGAGTTTAGCAAAACTTGACCATATCATATGGAAAGTAAATACTTATTTATCTGTAGCAGAACATAAACCAGCATTTAATTTCGTTGACCACAAAAACTGTAGATTAGGTAAATGGTACAATGAAGGTTTGGGAAGAAAGTATTTCTCACAAACGCCTAGTTATCCAAAACTAGATAGACCCCATGCCGTGGTACACAACGGAACACACAGAGTATTTGATGCAATAGGAAGTGAAGGTATAGACTACCCTGTTGCTATATCAGCCCTCAAAGAGATGGAAGATGCAAGTAAAGAAGTATTCAGACTCCTTGATATGATGCTTAGCGAAGCGAAACATTAAGCTTATTTTGATAAGTTTGTTTATATGAAAAAGAGCTTTTTTTAGGCTCTTTTTCTCAAAACTTTATCTTATGTATCCTTTATGACAATGAAAGTATCAATAAACCTCACCCACTCACTCAAGTGACTAATATCAAAATTTTGCTATAATTAAAAAATAATACTTAAAAATTCATAATAGGTCTAAATAAATGAAAAAAATCACAGTCTCAAAAGAAGCAATCTCCAAGCTAAAATCCCTTTTTTGTTGGGTATATCAAAACGAACTAGCAACTCCTCCAAAGGATTTGGGCGATGGGGAAGTCGTTGAGATTTTTACAGCTGGGGGAGAGTATCTAGCTACTGGTTACTACAACTCAAAAAGTGTGATAACTGTTAGGGTTCTTAGCTTTGAGAAAGTAGATATAAATAGTGACTTTTTGGAACAAAGACTACAAACTGCTATAAATAAAAGAAAAACCATATCCAAAAAATCAAATGCGTACAGACTAGTACACTCTGAAGCTGATATGCTTTCTGGGCTTATTGTTGATTTTTATAATGGCTTCATTGCAATCCAAATCAATACTTTGGGTATGGAAAAACATAGAAATTTGATAATAGAGCTTCTTATAAAACTTCTAAATCCAAAAGGGATATTTGATAAATCAGATGCAAAAGTACGCAAAAAAGAGGGAATTGAAACACTAAATGGTGTAATATATGGCGAAGTTCCTCAAGATATAAGTATAAAAGAAAATGAGATTAAGTTTGTGATGAGTTTGTATGATGGGCAAAAAACTGGCTTTTATCTTGACCAAAGAAAAAATAGAGAAATAGTATCAAATTATATAGAGCCAAATATGAGCGTACTTGATGTGTTTTGTAATGCTGGAGGATTTGGACTATATGCACTGCAAAAAGGAGCAAAAGTGAAGTTTGTAGATGCTTCAGCAAATGCTCTTGCTCAAGTAGAAAACAATATAGTAATAAATAACTTCAAAGAGTGTGAGATAATCAAAGGTGACGCTTTTGAATACCTTACAACAGAGCTTGAAAGCGGAAACAAATATGATTTGATAGTTCTTGACCCACCACCATTTGCCAAAACCAAAAAAGAAGCAATAGGGGCGATAAAAGGGATGAAGTTCTTGCTTTCAAGTGGATTAGGGCTTCTAAATCCAAATGGTTTGGTAGCTATTTACTCATGCTCACACCATATAGGACAAAAAGAGCTTTTTGAAGTGGCATTTGAAGCTTCAAAAAACAGCAAAACAACTTTGGAAATTGTTGAATATATGTATGGTGACACTGACCATCCAAATATTATTAATATCCCAAATTCAGCTTATCTTACTGGATTATTATTACGCAAATAAATGAAGATTATAAGTTACAAATTTTATACTTTCTTGAAATTTAAGTTACCTTTTGATACAATGTGATACTTTTTTACACAAATACAAAGGGGTAGAGTGTCTGATATCACATTGGTAGTTTTATGTGCTGGTAGTTCGACTAGATTTGGCACAAAAGCCAAAAAGCAATGGCTAAGAATCGAAGACAAGCCACTTTGGCTCTATGTCACACAAAATCTTTCTTCATCTTATAAGTTTGCTAAAGTAATAGTTACTGGGCATCAAGATGAAATCAAATATATGGAAAACTTTTCTTATGAGTTTGAGTATGTGCAAGGTGGTAACACCAGACAAGACTCTATGCAAAATGCTTTGAGTAAAGTTGATACACCATATGTTATGTTTACAGATGTTGCGAGGAGTTGCGTACCTCAGGCTATAATAGCCTCTTTAATTGAAAATAAACTAAAAGCTGATTGCATTGTACCTGTTTTGGATGTTAGTGATACTGTAGTATTTGATGGCTGTACAATTGATAGAGACAAAGTAAAACTTATCCAAACACCACAATTATCCAATACCTCTATGCTCAAACTTGCCCTTCAAACATCCCAAACATTTACAGATGATAGTAGTGCAATAGCTTCTATTGGTGGTAGTGTTTGCTATATCCAAGGCTCAAGCAAGTCCAAAAAACTCACATTTACCAATGACCTAAACGATATAAGCTGTCTAAAGCCACCATCAAATATATACTTAAATGGCAATGGATTTGATATTCATCCTTTTGAAGAAAATAAAAAGATGTTTTTAGGAGGGGTTCATATTCCTTGTGAATATGGCTTCAAAGCTCATAGTGATGGAGATGTATTGATACACTCTGTCATAGATGCCCTTTTGGGTGCTGCTGGAGCTGGTGATATTGGGGAGTTTTTCCCTGATACGGATATGAGCTATAGTGGAATTGACTCCAAAATCTTACTTGAAAAAATAGTAAATTTTATCGGAAATGTTGGCTTTGATATCGTAAATGTAGATATTACCATCATAGCCCAAAAACCAAAAATTACCCCACATAAACTAGATATCAAAAAGTCACTATCCACTCTCCTACAAATCGAGCCTTGTTTTGTCAATATCAAAGCAACTACTGCTGAAAAATTAGGCTTTATCGGTAGAGGTGAGGGTGTGGCAGTAATTAGCAATGCAACAATAAAATATCACAATTGGATACAAAAATGAAAATATTAATTTTAGAAGATGAGATATACCTAGCTCAAAAAGTTTCTTCAAAGCTTGTTGATGAAGGTCATACTTGTGAACACTATACATCTTTTAGTGAAATAGATAAAACAAAAAAATACGATACAGTTTTGTTATCTATGAATTTGCATACTACAAACTGTGAAGATGTAATCAAATTCTACAAAGATACTATAATAATATTATTTGTCACATATATAAGCGATGCAACAGTAGGAAATCCTATCAAAATGGGTGCAAATGACTATGTTCAAAAGCCTTTTATGATGGATGAGCTGATTAGAAAAATACATCATTATCAAGTATTTAACAAAATAGAAAAAGAGCTTTGCTTGTATGAAAATTATTTCAATATGCTTTTTGATGGGGTTGAAAGTGATTATTGTGTGACTAAACTCCCACTTTTAGTAGAGACTAATGACCAAAAATATAGCGACAAACTATTTTTCCAATACGCAAACAACTCAAACCTTCCAATCAAAATTTTATCACTTTCCAAGGTAAATTTAGTTCAAGAAATCAAAGATTTAAACAAATCTACCCTTTATTATATGACAGATTACCATTCATTAAAAAAATCCCTCAAAGATATGCTACAAAAAGCTATAGTTGATTTGAATGTAATTATTTCATCACTTGATAATGAGCCAGAATTTATGTATGAAAAGATTGAAAGTAAGAATTCAAACAATATGATAGCAAATGACAATATCATGACTATCAATGACTATGTAAAACTTGTGGTAAATACTTTCCAAGACAAATACCCAGATACAGAACTAAGTAAAAAGTTAGGAATTAGTAGAAAATCACTTTGGGAAAAGAGAAAAAAACTAGGCGTCGAGAAGAAAAAATGAGAAAAGCTTTTTTAACACTTTTTTATAGTGGGCTTAGCCCAAAAGCACCAGGAACTGCTGGAAGTATAGTTGCACTTATTCTTGGATTATTATTGCTTCAAGTAAGCTCTGCTACAACACTTTTTTTACTTACTATTTTGATATCTATTGTAGCAATAAAAGAGATAGACAAATACGAGCTAGAAACTGGCAGTCATGATGGTAAAGAGATTGTTATAGATGAACTTGCTGGTATGTGGTTATGCCTATCTATGGTGGCTCATAGTGAATTCAATTTATATATTGGAGCTATCATAGGATTTATTTTATTTAGATTTTTTGATATAGTTAAGCCTTCAGTAATAGGCAAAATTGATGCAAAAGTCAAAGGTGGCTTAGGTGTGATGGGTGATGATATCGTGGCAGGCTTCTTTGCTGGACTTATGACTCTACTTATACTTAAACTAAGCTTATTTTTAGTATAATCCGCCAAAATCATACTTCATATTTGCCGTAAATTTTTAACTCTAAAAGCTAAAATAACACTCTCCATTACGGCATTTCATGTATAAAATGTACTAAAAAAGGATATTTTTTGTTACTACTATCTTCAAAAAAAGATTGGTTTGGAAATATTAGAGGCGATGTATTATCAGGGCTTGTAGTTGCTCTTGCTCTTATTCCAGAAGCTATCGCATTTTCTATTATCGCTGGTGTTGACCCTAAAGTTGGACTTTATGCTTCGTTTTGTATAGCTGTTGTTATCGCTTTTGTAGGTGGAAGACCTGGGATGATAAGTGCAGCTACTGGTGCTATGGCATTACTTATGATTACTTTGGTCAAAGATCATGGCTTGGAGTATTTACTAGCTGCTACACTTCTTACAGGTGTGATTCAGATTATATTAGCATATATTGGTGTGGCTAAGCTTATGAGCTTTGTAGCACGGGCTGTTGTGGTTGGATTTGTAAATGCTCTAGCTATTCTTATCTTTATGGCTCAGCTTCCAGAACTCACCAATGTAACATGGCATGTATATGCACTTACTGCTGTAGGGCTTGGTATTATATATCTTTTCCCTTATGTACCAAAGATTGGTAAGATTTTGCCTTCTCCTCTTGTGACAATTGTTGTAATTACTATTTTTGTTATGCTTACAGGGTGGGATGTTAGAAATGTTGGAGATATGGGTCAGCTTCCTGATACATTACCAATATTCTTATGGCCAGATGTTCCTATGAATTTCGAAACTTTACAGATAATTTTCCCTTATGCTTTCGCATTAGCTATTGTTGGTTTGTTAGAGTCATTTATGACAGCTACTATCGTAGATGAGCTAACAGATACAAAAAGTGATAAATCTAGGGAAGCAAAAGGTCAAGGTATTGCAAATATAGCAAGTGGCTGTATCGGTGGTATGGCAGGATGTGCAATGATAGGACAATCTGTAATCAATATAAAATCAGGTGGTCGTGGAAGACTATCTACTCTTGTAGCTGGGGTGTTTCTTCTTATTATGGTAGTATTTTTAAGCGATATCATATCACTTATTCCAATGGCTGCATTAGTAGCCGTTATGATAATGGTATCTATTGGTACATTTGACTGGAGTAGTATCAAAAAGCTAAAAACATTGCCAATTTCTACAAATATAGTAATGCTTTCAACCGTAGCTGTAACAGTAGGTACTCACAACTTAGCTTATGGTGTGGTGACTGGGGTACTTCTTGCATCACTATTTTTTGCAAACAAAATCAGTCACTTTATGTATTGTGATATCTCTTATGATGAAGAAACCAATACAAAAACATACAAGTTTATAGGACAAGTGTTTTTCAATAGTAGTGATAAATTTTATGAAACATTTGATTTTAAAGAAGTTTTAGATAAAGTAGTAATAGATTTAAGTAGAGCTCACTTTTGGGACATTTCAGCTGTTTATGCACTTGACAAAGCTGTTATCAAGTTTAGAAGAGAAGGGACGGAAGTGGAGCTTATTGGACAAAATGAAGCTAGCAAAACTATTATAGATAGATTTGGTATTCATGACAAACCAGATGAAATAGAAAAAGTAATGGGAGGTCACTAGTAATGCTATCGTATGATAAAGCAATTTTTGCATGTGTTGATGGTTCTAAGTTTTCTACAAGTGTAGTTGATTATGGAGTAGAAGTTGCAAAGACTTTAAATTTGCCACTAAAACTACTAAATACAGTAGAACATAGTCACAAATCATCAAAAGTTGACTTAAGTGGAAATATGTCACTTGGTGAACGAGATGATTTACTAGAAACTTTATCAAAAGAAGATGAAGTAGAGAGCAAATGCTTGATATCTCAAGGTAAAGATATATTAGCACAGCTTAAAAGTAGAGCAATTTCAGCCGGTGTAGAAAATATTATCACAGCTCAAAGACATGGCACACTTTATGAAAATTTGATTGAATTACAAGATAAAATTAGACTTCTTATAATAGGCCTTCGTGGTCAAAATCATGATGGGCAAAACCATACTATTGGTGAACAAATAGAAGAAATTTTAAGAACTATTGATGTACCAACACTACTTGTAAATGGTGAATTTACACCAGTCAAAAGTGTTTTGATGGCATATGATGGAAGCCCTAGCTCAATAAAAGCATTACAATCTATCGTCAAGTCTCCAACACTAGGAAATGATATCAAAAGATATGTAGTAAATGTATGTAATGATGAGAGAAAATCACAACTACTTCTGGCTCAAGCAAAAATGATTATGGAAGATTCTAATATGGAAGTAGAGTTTGTGTCACTAAAAGGTGACCCATTGAATGAACTTTTAAAATTTCAAGAAGAAAACAACATAGATATGCTTGCAATGGGTGCTTTTAGTCACGGCAAACTACGAAATGCACTATTTGGAAGTTTTACTGCCAAAATATTAGCTAATAGCCAAAAACCTGTAGTTCTTATTAGATAGTACATTTTTGTACTATCTAATCTATAAATCACATTTCATTGCTTTACTCACGAGTAATTTGGCAACGCTTTCATTCTGGTTTACAAAATCTCTCACTCCAAGCCCTTCTAAATCATCTATTTGAGCTTGATGAGTCACTTTTACTATGATATGAATATGAGGATTTATATCTTTTATTGATTCACAAATAAGTCTCACTTTATCATCATTATCAATTGCTATTATCACAGCCATAGCATTTTTCAAAAACATAGATTCAAGAATAGATTTTGATGCTGCGTTACCAAAGAATACTGCATCACCTCTTTGAATACCAATATCTACATGTGTTTGGTCTTGATCTACTGCCATATATGGTATATCTTTTTTTCTTAGTTGTTTTACTATTTTTTGTCCAAGCAAAGAATATCCACATACTATAACATGATTCTTAATTTCAGATGTTATTATAGGCTCATCAAGTATCTCACTTCTTTGCTTATAAAAAAAGTTTGTAAACTCTCTTACATATCTAACAGCCAAAGAAGTAAAAATCAAAGATATTACAGCCACAGAAATAAGAATTTGCAATACATCACCATCAATCAAAGAATTTGATTTAGCAACAGCAAAGATAGCAAATGCAAATTCACCCACTTGAGCCAAAGCAAGAGCTGTTTTAAAAGCTCTTTTTGTAAAAGTAAATACCCTCATAATAACAAATATCAAAATAGCTTTTAATAAAAGTATCCCAGCTGTTAGTCCAACTATTATGAAAAAATTGTCCAAAACAAATTGTAAATTCAATTGCAACCCTACAGTTATGAAAAACAATCCAAGCAATAAATCCCTAAAAGGTACAAGGTCAGCTTCTATTTGATGCTTATATTTTGTCTCAGCAATAAGCATACCAGCAATAAATGCCCCCAAAGAATAAGAAAACCCAAACATATGTGCAAATAATGATGATGAAAGTACTATAAGGATAATAGATGCAATAAAAAGTTCTTCAGACTTACTATCAATTACTGCTGATAAGAATTTACTAGTAGCATATTTCCCCACCACAAACAATACAACCAAAACAAAAATACCAGATACTAAAGTCTGAAATAAAAGTGATGAAACCGATGTATTTTCACTATTTGCCAAAAATACAACCATAAGTAAAATAGGAATTACTGCAATATCTTGAAATAGTAAAATGCCCAATGAATTCCTACCATAAGGACGATGGATATCACCATTTTCATTTAGTATTTTCAAAACTATCGCCGTAGATGAAAGTGCTAATGCCGTACCAATTACCAAAGATGTATTAAGATTTATTCCAAAAATATAGTGAGCTATTGAAGTAAATACAGCCGAAGTAATAACAACTTGAGCAAACCCGATGACAAAAACCTCTTTTTTCATACTTTTAAGATGATGCAAAGAAAATTCTAGCCCTATAGTAAACATCAAAAACACTATACCAAACTCTGCAACTTCTTCAATATAATGCTTATCAACAGTTGTCAGATCCACAAAAAATATAATTACTGCACCAGTTAAAATATATCCAACTATTGGGGATACATTTAATTTTCGTAAAACCAAATTTAATCCCAAAGAAATAGCTAGCGTAACAACTATAATTGTCAATATATCCAAAAATGTCCTTTTCTTTTACTATTTTACCAAATTTATTGTATCATACTCTATGTAAAAATTTTATTTATACTAAGGATTAATTATGAAAATAGTTCTAGTTCTGATTTTGCCTATTTTTATATTTGCAAATTCACTTATCAATCTTCCATATATGGGAGTACAAGTAACCCATACAAAGCTTGATGGCTCTAAAATCCAAGTATTAGTACAAAGAGAAAATCCAAAGCCTTGTATTGACTTGCCATTGACTCCCGAAATTATTTGGAGTGAAAGTTATGCGTCATCAAATACCCCAAATGAATGTAAAAAAATATTTGTTACCACAAAAGGTATTATCCAACCAATTATTTTCAACGATACCATCAAAACCGTAGGAGAACTTGAAGTATTAGATTTTATTAAAAACAAAATCAATATAAACCCATCCAAATACGCACTTATTGATAGTAGACCTTCATCTTGGTATCAATATTTTACTATACCCTCATCCATAAATGTACCATATAATGAAATGGAAAAAGATGAACTTTTTGAAAAAGAATATTATGCCAATTTAGAAAAATTAGGCATCAAAGAGCTAAGTGATGGAACATTTGATTTAAAAAATGCAAAAACAATTATACTCTTTTGCAATGGAGCATGGTGTTCGCAGTCAAATAGAGCTATGAATATTTTGATAGAATTGGGTTATCCACAAGAAAAAATCATGTGGTATAGAGGGGGAATTCAATCTTGGCTAAGTGTAAATCTTACTATTGTATCAAATCAATAGTAAGATTTATGGATTAAAGCCCGTTTGCTTCTATAAGTCTTAGTTGATGATCTGCAATTAGTGGATCAATAAGCTCATCAAGTACACCATCATTCATAATTTGTTCGAGTCTATAAAGGGTAAGATTTATTCTATGGTCGGTGACTCTGTTTTGTGGGTAGTTGTATGTTCTTATTCTTCCACTTCTGTCCCCTGTACCTACTTGTGCTTTTCTATCAGCACCCTCTTTTTCGATTTGCTCTTGCATTTCAAGCTCATAAAGTCTAGCTTTCAATACATTCATCGCTCTTTCTTTGTTTTTATGTTGTGATTTTTGGTCTTGGTTTGTTACTACTATTCCCGTAGGTATGTGCGTGATTCTTACAGCACTATCAGTTGTATTAACACTTTGTCCACCACATCCACTACTTCTCATAACATCTATCTTTAAATCACTTTGATTGATTTGAATATCTACATCATCAACTTCAGGCATAACAGCCACCGTGATAGCTGATGTATGTACTCTTCCTTGAGATTCTGTAGCTGGTACTCTTTGTACCCTGTGTGTGCCACCTTCGTATTTCAAACGACTATATACTTTCTCACCTTTGAACAAAGCAACAATCTCTTTATATCCTCCAGCGTCACTATCACTTGAGCTAATAAGCTCAACTTTCCAGTTTTTGACCTCAGCATATCTAACATAAGCTCTAAAAAGATTCCCTACAAATATAGCTGCTTCATCGCCACCAGTTCCTGCACGAAGTTCAATATAAATATTTTTATCATCGTTAGGGTCTGTTGGTAAAAGAAGGATTTTTATTTCTTCTGCAATCTCAAGCCTTTTTGGTTCAAGATTTCTTAGCTCTTCTTTTGCAAGCTCAAAAAAATCTTTATCCTCAAGCAATAATTTATTCTCTTCAATCTCATTTACAGTTTTTATATACTCTTTAGCTTTTGCTACGATACCTGCCAAGTTTGATTGTTCTTTTGAAAGATCAGTCATTCTTTTGATATCATTTGTTATATCTGGTGACATCAGAAGCTCATTGATTTCGTTGTACCTGTCTATAAATGGTTGAAGTTTTTTTTGCATTAGTTTATTTACCTATATTTTGAATGGATAGCAAAGAAGAAGAAAACTACCTTTTTTAAAAGGTAGATACACGAATTATAGTGCGTTAACTCTTAATTGTAATCTTCCTACTTTTCTAGATGCTGTACCTTGTTTTAAAATACCTTTACTTACACAATGATGAAAGTATTTGTTAGCAGTTTTCATTGTTTCAGCAGCTTTATCTTTGTCATTTGCTTCTACAGCTTCTACAACACTTCTAGTGATGTTTTTGATTCTTGTTTTGTAGAATCTATTTCTCTCTGTTTTTACCAATGTTTGCTTTGCTCTTTTTGCAGCAGATTTGTGGTTTGCCATTATATTTAACCTCTTTATAAATTTTTTAAGGATAGAATACTACAAAAATATAGATTAAAGTTAGTTTAAACAAAAAACTTATCATTAGGGGTGATTATATGAAGCTATTTGGAACAGATGGTGTAAGAGGTCAAGCTGGCGGTTTCTTGAGTGCTGAAGTGGCTCTTAGGCTTGCTATGGCAGCAGGAATTTATTTTAGAAAACATTCTACTACAAATAAGATTCTTCTTGGAAAAGATACAAGAAGAAGTGGATATATGATAGAAAATGCACTTGTAAGTGGATTAACTGCTGTTGGATACAATGTAATTCAAATAGGTCCCATGCCAACTCCTGCTATTGCATTTTTGACAGAAAGCATGAGATGTGACGCTGGAATTATGCTTAGTGCATCACACAATCCTTTTGAAGACAATGGCGTGAAATTCTTCAATCAATTTGGAGATAAGCTACAGCCTATATGCGAAAAAGAAATTGAAGAGATTTTTCAAAATGATGAACTTATCAAAGCTTCTCAATGTAGAGGCAAGGATATAGGCTCATCAAAGAGAATAAATGATGTAATTGGAAGATATATTGTACATATCAAAAGTACTTTTCCACAAGAATTAAGTCTAAGTGGACTTAGAATTGTGCTTGATTGTGCAAATGGAGCAGCCTATAAAGTAGCACCAACTATATTGGAAGAACTTGGAGCTGAAGTAATTACCCTCAACAACAATCCAAATGGATTCAATATCAATGATGAATGTGGAGCATTATACCCACACAAACTATCAAGAATTGTGCATGAATACCGAGCAGATATTGGGATAGCACTTGATGGAGATGCAGATAGATTGGTAGTGGTTGATGAAAAAGGTGCAGTTATTGATGGTGATAAACTCTTAGGTGCATTAACTGTTTATTTGAAAAATCAAGGATTACTTCAAGGTGGTGCTTGTGTAGCAACTGTTATGAGCAATAAAGCCCTTGAAGACTATCTAAACTCAAATGATATCAAACTATATCGTGCTGATGTTGGAGATAAACATGTCCTTGATATGATGAAAAAAGAGGGTGTTAATTTTGGAGGGGAGCAAAGTGGGCATATCATTTTTAGTGATGTTGCAAAAACTGGTGATGGACTTGCATCTTCACTTCAAGTACTGGCTATGATGATAAAAAGTGGCAAAAAAGCAAGTATCGCACTAAATCCTTTCAAGCTTTATCCTCAAGTACTAAAAAACTTATCAATAGAACAAAAAATTCCACTAAATGAAATCCAAGGTCTTGAAGAAAAACTATCAGCAGTTAGAGCCAAAGGGCTGAGAGAACTTATAAGATATTCTGGAACGGAAAACAAACTAAGAATTTTGGTTGAAGGCAAAAACCAAAAAGATGTTGACAATGCAATAGAAGATTTAACACAATTTTTCAAAAAAATTCTAGGATAATTATGAGTACGAAATTAAAAGTTTTTTTACTTTTTACTATTGTTTTTGTAGTTGACCAAGCAATAAAGTGGATATTTGTAAATGGATATGAAGCAAGAGGAGAATGTATCTCTTTGGTATTGGCTTATAATACTGGCGTTGCATTTTCTATGTTTGCTTTTATTGGTGAATATCTTAAATATTTGCAAATATTACTCCTAATTTCAATAGCTATTTACCTATATAAAGATAGAGAACTACTCACAACTTATCTTTATCCAATAGTCTTGATTTTTGCATCAGGAATTAGTAATATTTTTGACAGATTTATCCATATCGGCGTAGTTGATTATATATATTGGCACTGTGGATTTGAGTTTGCGATATTTAATCTAGCAGATGTTTGTATAAATATAGCCGTAGCTTGGATTTTGTGGATACATTTTAGAAGCGTTAAGCGTTAAGAAACAAAACCCCAGTCTCCGACTGGGCTTATCTTCCTCTACCACCTACCACCTAACCTCTACAAACTAAAAACTACCAACTAAAAACTAAATCACTTACACTCAACCGCAACATAAGCTCTTTTTGTAATACTTTGCTCATCTTTTGTAGGCTCAAAACTTTCCATTGCATCACTACTTATCATAGCGGTTTTTGATGTTGTCAACATTCTTGGCATTGATTGGAAGTCTATATTTGATACAAAATTTATCTCTTTTATAATGCAAGCTTTATTAAATATTTTGGATAAGTTTTGTTGTTTTTGGAATGTTTTTTGATATATTTCATTTTCTAGTTCTTGTTGGATTTTATCATTTTGGATATCTGATACTACCCAGTTTATAGGGTTTAGAGATATTGCCTCATCAGTTTTTAGTTTAAAACTTATAATATCATTGAAAGCTTCTATCTTTTTAAACTCACACTTATAGCTTACACTTCCGCTATAACCTAACTGTGTTCGGATTCCATTATCATATCTATACTCTGGTGTGATATAGTGTTGCCCACCTTCACACTTGATAGCTTTTGTTTTTTCGTACTTGATATGTTCATGAATATCTTTGAAAGATGACAATATTTCATTTGGAGTTTTTGATTTTTTAGTTACACTAAAAGAAGAGACCATAATGTCAGGATAAACAGATTGAGAAACTACAATTTCATCAACAATGACTGTTGCACTTGCACTTATCGCAATTAAAGCTGAAGCTATAATAAGTCTTTTCATTTCTATTCCTTTAAAAGTCACCAACCAAGATGAGAACTGAACACCTCAGTACCTTAGTACCTCAGCACTCAGTACCTCATTTAACTAATTCATCTCCACCTTTTTCTCACCAACTTCAAGATGTCCTATCACATAACCATCTGTATTTGCTAGAATCGCATCTACATTTTCAGGACTTACTACCAAAATCATACCAACACCCATATTAAATGCTCTAAACATCTCGCTTTCTTCTACCATAGAGCCAATTAGATTGAATATTGGAAGAACTCTTATGCTATCTTTTTTTACAACAGCTTTTATACCATCAGGCAAAACTCTTGGTAAGTTTTCTACGATACCACCACCTGTGATGTGAGCTAGCGCGTTGATTATTGATTTGTTTTCTTTGAACTCTTTTACATATATTCTAGTAGGCTCTAGCAATACATCTATTAGTTGTTTACCTTCAAAATCATCATCAAATTTCATACCCATTTTATCAAATAATACTTTTCTCACCAAAGAAAAACCATTTGAGTGGATACCAGAACTTGGTAATGCTACTAAAATATCTCCAGATTTTACATGAGCTGTTCTATCTAGTTCACTTTTTTCTGCAATTCCTACACAAAATCCAGCCAAATCGAAATCACCTTCATTGTACATTCCTGGCATTTCAGCGGTTTCACCACCGATTAATGCACATTCACTTCTTATACAACCCTCAGCTATCCCTTTTACTACTTGTGTAGCTTCATTTACTTCAAGTTTACCAGTTGCGTAATAATCCAAGAAAAATAAAGGCGTTCCAAAATTACAGATTAAGTCATTTGAACACATAGCCACTAAGTCAATCCCAACTGTATCAAATCTATCACTATCAATTGCTAGTTTTAGTTTTGTTCCAACTCCATCAGTTCCTGCTAAGATTACAGGCTCTTTATATCCACTTGGAAGCTCAAATGCACCTGCAAAAGAGCCTATACCACCAAGAACTCCAGGGATTTTTGTAGCTTTTACAAAAGGCTTGATATTTTCTACAAAACTATTACCAGCATCAATATCAACGCCACTATCTTTATAGCTAACAGTACTCATAACTATTTTTTCTCACATTTGCCAAAGAATTTGTTAAACGCCCAAATTGAAGGACAAAAATCTGTTATAGCCCATACAAGAATCATACCTATCACAAAAAGCTGTAAAACTACCCCTACGATTGAACCAATGCTCATAAAATAAAATGCTACTAATAGTACAAGTGCCATTAAATATCTCTGTAATTTTTCACCACACATATTTATATCCCTTAAATTTAAATTTATTTCGATATTATACCTAAAACTTTTTTATTTAAAGGTAAAATCAATGATAAACGAAAATATAAAACAAATTGCACTTGATGAAATGATATCGCTTGTACCCCTATGTAGCCACTATAATCCAAAAAAAGTTGTTGTAGTTGGAAAGCCAAGTGAGAATATTGTGAATATTTTAAAATCTCAAAAAGTTGATACATTTTATTGTGAAGATATTACAAAATGTGAGATAAATGATGTTGATGTTGTTATAAATTTGGATTCTAAAATAGATAGCTTTTATATGGCTCATTTGAATAAAGTTCTTAATTCTACTGGAATTATTGCTACGATATCAGAAAATTTTGATGACAATGAAGCAAAACTAAAAGCAGACTTACTACTTTTGGGAGAAAGCTTTTGGATTGCTATGCCTTATAGTTTTTGTGGAATGACAGCAATTTGTGCATCAAAAAAATATCATCCCGTAAGTGATGTGATTTTACAAAGGTCAGATTTACTTGATGGTATGAAGTACTATAATAGTGATTTTCACAAATGTAGCTTTACATACCCAACATATATTCACAAAGGATTGACGAACTTTGCAAGAAGATAATTTCAAATATGCAATAGCCCTAACTGGTGGGATTGGTACAGGTAAAAGTACTGTTAGTAAGTTTTTTATGCTTTATGGATTTTTGATAATAGATGCTGATGTTTTATCAAAAGAAATTTTAAGTGAAAATGTGGAATTTGTAAGAGATACTTTTGGTGAAAAGTTTATCTATAGTGATGGTACTATTGATAGAAAAAAACTTGGAGCTTTAGTATTTCAAAATAGCCAAGAAAGAAAAAAACTTGAAACTTTCTTGCATCCACTTATCAAAAAGGCTATTATCAAAAAGGCTGAGATTTTTGAAAAAGCACAAAAACCTTACCTCATAGATATACCACTTTTTTTTGAAACAAAAAACTATGATATCAAAAAATCAGTAGTTGTGTATGCCACACCAGAACAACAACTTCAAAGGATAATTCAAAGAGATGGTTTAAGTGACATTGAAGCCATAAATAGGATAAAATCTCAAATGAATATTGACGACAAGAAAGAGTTGGCAACTTTTGTTATAGACAATACAAAAGACCTTAAACATTTACAAAAAGAAGTGGAAAGAGTCATAAGTGACATTACAAAATGAAATGGGAAGAGTAATAAATGACATTACAAAAATATAGTGCAAGTGGCAATGACTTTTTGATAACACATACATTTATCAAAAAAGACTATAGTGAAATGGCGGTTAAATATTGTGATAGATACAATGGTGTTGGTGCTGATGGGTTTATAGTATTAGTCCCTATTTATCCAGATACAAAGCTCAGTGATACTGCAAAAAAAGAGTTCAAAGGTAGCATAAACGACCTTGATTTTGAATGGCTTTTTTATAATAGCGATGGAAGTACCGCTGCCATGTGTGGAAATGGTGCAAGAGCTTGTGCATTGTATGCTTATAACAATGGTCTTGCAAAAAATTCTATGAAGTTCCTCACAGGAGCTGGTGTAATCAACTGTTATGTATCATATGATATTGTAGAAATAGCACTTACAAAATCAAAAGAAATAAAAGATACTTTTAATGAATCTGGATTTGATTGGTGGCTAGTTGATACAGGAGTTCCACATCTTGTCACTTTTGTAGATGATTTAAACAAATTTGACTTAGAACTTGCAAGACAAATGAGAAAAAAACATAATGCAAATGTAAATTTTGCAAAAATTGATGGTGAAAAACTATATGTTCGAACCTATGAGCGTGGAGTTGAAGCTGAAACTCTAGCTTGTGGTACTGGAATGGCAGCTTCATTTTTAAGAGCATATAATTTGGGCTTAGTAAAAGATGTAACTAGGGTTTATCCAAAAAGTGGTGAATTACTTACGATGACAATGAGAAATGAAACTTTACATTTCAAAGGTCCTGTTAAACAACTATTTACAGTAAATACATAATTTATATTAATCTTTAATATTTTAAAATTTGATATTTAATTAAGACTATTTTTATCTTAATTAGTATATGATTTGACAAATTTGTGAGAAATTCACATAAATATTAATTTCTAAAGGATTGAAAATGGTTACAAAAGAACAAGTTTTAAACGAACTCAAATCAGTTATGTACCCTGGTTTTACAAAATCAATTGTTGATTTTGGATTTGTAAAAGATGTTATAGTATCAGATAATACAGTATATATAACACTTGAAATAACATCAAGTGCATCAGAAGTTGAACAAACTTTAAAAGAAGAAATAGCAAAAGAACTTTTGATTTTAAATATAGAAAAATATGAAATCAACATCAAAAAACCATCTGCTCCAAAACAACAAAGCAACTCTGTAAGTGGCAAAAATGTAGCTCCACAGATTAAAAATTTTGTAATGGTAAGTAGCGGTAAAGGTGGGGTTGGTAAATCAACAACTACTGTAAATCTTGCTATTGCTATGGCTATGCAAGGTAAACGAGTAGGAGTTCTTGATGCTGATATTTATGGACCAAATATTCCAAGAATGTTGGGTCTTATTGGAGCTGAGCCTGAAGTTGTAGGGAATAAAGCAAAACCTCTTCAAGCTTATGGCATAGATATGATGAGTATGGGTTCGCTTATGGGTGAAGGTCAAGCACTTATTTGGAGAGGTGCTATGATTATGAAAGCAATCGAGCAACTTTTAAGAGATATTTTATGGGAAGAACTTGATGTACTTTTCATAGATATGCCTCCAGGAACAGGTGATGCACAGCTTACTTTAGCTCAAAGTGTACCAGTAACTGCAGGAGTAAATGTAACAACTCCTCAACATGTAGCACTTGATGATAGTAAAAGAAGTCTTGATATGTTCAAAAAACTTCATATCCCAGTAGCTGGAATAGTTGAAAATATGAGTGGATTTATTTGTCCAAATTGTAATGCAGAAAGTGATATATTTGGAATAGGAACTTGTGAAGCATTGGCAAAAGATTATGGAACAACTGTTTTAGCAAATATTCCAATAGAACCAGCTATTCGTGAAGGTGGAGATGAGGGTAAACCAATAGTTTATTTCCATCCAGAAAGTGTTACAGCAAAAAGATATATGCAAGCAAGTGCTAAACTATGGGAGTTTATAGAAAATGTAAATAACAATGGTCTTGTAAGTAATAGTGCTATCCAACCAACTACAAACGGTGTAAGTGCATGTAGTACAGCATCAAAACCTCAATCAAGTGGCGGTTGTGGCTGTCACTAGTTTTATTTCAATAAGAGATTCATTCTCTTGTTGAAAATAAAAAATTATAATTTTTATTACAAATTTTATTCTACTTTTATTAAGTTTTAAAACTTAATTAGCTACAATCATTCTTTAACTTACATTCAAAAATAAAAAAACTACATTTTCAGGCAAAGGCTATTTTATGGCGATAATGATCAAAAAAAGAAACGGACGAAATGAGATTTTAGATATTTCTAAAATTCAAAAAAACACAATTGCTGCTACTGATGGGCTAGAAGGTGTTAGCCAAAGTGAACTTGAAATCGATGCTCAAATTAAATTTATCGATGGTATGTCAAGTAGTGATATTCAAGACGCTCTTATCAAAACAGCTGTTGAAAAGATAGATATAGACGCACCTAATTGGACTTTCGTTGCTTCAAGACTTTTTTTGTTTGATTTGTACCACAGAGTTGGCAAGGCTACACATGGAATCAAAGGCAAACCTTATTGTCATCTTAAAGATTATATAAAATATGGACAAAATGAGGGAAGACTGCTACCAAGCTTAGAAAGAGGATTTGATTTAGATGAGTTAAACTCTTATATCGACCCAACAAGAGATTATCAGTTCAATTACCTTGGTGTAAAAACATTATATGATAGATATTTACTAAAAAACTCAAAAGCTGAGCCTATAGAGCTTCCTCAACAAATGTTTATGGCAATTGCTATGTTCTTAGCTCAAAATGAAGCTGATAAAACAGAAAAAGCAAAAGAATTTTATGATGTAATCTCAAAATTTGAAGTAATGCTAGCAACTCCTACACTATCAAATGCAAGAACACCAAGACACCAATTAAGTAGTTGTTATATTGGTTCATCTCCTGATAATATAGAAGGTATTTTTGATGGATACAAAGAGATGGCACTATTATCTAAATATGGTGGTGGAATAGGCTGGGATTGGAATTCAATCAGAGCATTAGGTGGGATGATAGACAACCACAAAAATGCAGCTGGTGGAGTTGTTCCATTTTTAAAAATCACAAATGACTTAGCTTTGGCAGTAGACCAACTTGGTACTAGAAAAGGTGCAATTGCAGTATATCTTGAGCCTTGGCATATGGATATCATGGACTTTATAGATTTGAAGAAAAACTCTGGAGAAGAGAGAAGAAGAGCACATGACCTTTTCCCAGCTCTTTGGATTAGTGACTTATTTATGAAAAGAATAGCAAATGATTCCCATTGGACACTATTTGACCCACATGAAGTAAAAGATTTGAATTCACTCAGTGGTACAGAATTTGAAGCTAGATATGAAGAATATGAAAACAACCCAGATATTACAAAAGAACATATAAAAGCAAAAGATTTATGGAAAAAAATCCTTACATCATATTTTGAAAGTGGAAGTCCATTCTTATGCTTTAAAGACAATGCAAATAAAGCAAATCCAAATAATCATACAGGTTTTATTAGAAGTTCAAATCTTTGTACAGAAATATTTCAAAACACATCTCCAAACTACTACAAAACAAGAGTAGAATTTGATAATGGCAGTGTAAATATATATGATGAAAATGTTGATGTAACACTTGATAATGGAATAATCAAAAAAGCAAATAAAATCACAGCATTAGATAGTATCGATGGTAAAAAAATCTTTATTGTTGATAAAGAAAAAGTTGATGGCGACACAGCAGTATGTAATCTTGCATCAATAAACCTAAGCAAAACAAATACAAAAGAAGATATCCAAAGGGTTACAAAAGTAGCCATTAGAATGCTTGATAATGTAATAGATCTCAACTTCTATCCACTAAAAAAAGTAAAAGTTACAAACCTCAAAACAAGAGCTATAGGCTTGGGTGTAATGGGTGAGTCTCAAATGCTAGCTCAAAAAAGTGTATTTTGGGGAAGTAATGAGCACTTTAAACTAATAGATTCCATTATGGAAGCAATCAGCTACAACGCAATAAAATCATCTTCAGATTTGGCACTAGAAAAAGGCTCATATCCTACATTTGATGGCTCATTATGGAGCAAAGGTGTGATGCCATTTGACCATGCACCTCAAGCTGTAAATGCTCTTGTAGATAAAGATTTATTTGACGCTGGATATGATTGGGATAGTTTGAGAGAAAAAGTAAAAAAAGATGGTATGAGAAATGGTTACTTGATGGCAATAGCACCAACAAGCTCTATATCAATTCTAGTAGGTACTACTCAAGCAATAGAGCCAGTATATAAGAGAAAGTGGTATGAAGAAAACCTAAGTGGGCTTATCCCTGTAGTTGTACCTGATTTGTCACCTACTACTTGGCAATATTATACACCAGCTTATGAAGTAGAACAAACTGATATTATAAAGGCGGCTGCTATCAGACAAAAATGGATAGACCAAGGACAAAGTGTAAATATCTTTATGAGCCTAAATAAAGCAAGTGGTAAATATTTACACGAGATTTATACATTAGCATGGAAACTAGGACTTAAGTCTACATACTACCTAAGAAGCCAGTCCCCAGAGGCTAGTAATGATGTGGAAGATAGAAGTATGGAGTGTGTTGGTTGCCAATGATTTTAGGCAAAAGGTAAAAAACATATACAAATAGACAAGAATATAAGATAGAATACAAGAAATGTTTTAAAACAAAGAGGCGAGAATGGATAGAAAAACGATATACAACCCAGATTCAAAAGAGGGATTAAACCAAAGAAGAACATTTGGTGGGAATCCTGATGGTATGATAAACTTTACTAGATGTAAATATGAATGGGCATTGAAACTTTGGGATATGATGGAAGCTAATACTTGGTTTCCAAGAGAAGTACAAATGACAGGCGATGCAAAAGATTACAAATATCTTGCACCTTCTGAAAAAAGAATGTATGATTTGGTTCTTAGCCAACTAATCTTTATGGATTCATTACAAACAAATAACCTAATGGACAATATCAACCCATATATAACAGCTCCTGAGATAAATGCTTGCCTAAGCAGACAATCGTACGAAGAAGCTAATCACTCAAAAAGCTACGCTGTAATGGTAGAGTCTATTAGTGATAACACTGATGAAATATATGATATGTGGAAAACTGATGTAAAACTAAGAGAAAAAAACAACTTCATAGCAGGTGTTTATAAGAATCTAGCAGGTGATATAGATGACCACAAAATAGTTCTTGCAATGTTTGCAAACCAAATCCTTGAAGGACTTTATTTTTATGCAGGATTTGCAGCAATGTATGCCCTTGGAAAATCTGGGAAAATGCTTGGAAGTAGCCAGATGATTAGATTTATCCAAAGAGATGAAGTAACTCACCTTATCCTTTTCCAAAATCTAATTCTTTCAACAAAAAAAGAAAGACCAGAGCTTTTTACAGCTGAGCTTGAAGCAGAAGTCAAAGAAATGTTCAAAAAAGCAGTTGATTTAGAAGCTAATTGGGGTGCTTATATTACTCAAGGACAAATTCTTGGATTTACTGATAAGATAATCAGACAATACATAGAATACCTAGCTGATAGAAGACTAGAAGCTGTAGGATACAGCCCACTTTATGGCGTAAAACACCCTATTCCATGGGTAGATGGCTATGCTTCATTTAATGACCAAAGAACAAACTTCTTTGAAGGAAATGTAGTAAATTATTCAAAAGGTTCAATAGATTTCGATGATTTCTAATTTATGTGCACTACAATTTGTAACTACTACAAATTATGAAACAAACCTAGTAAAGTTGATACATCTGATAGAGTCTTGCCCACAAGATTCTATCATAGTAGCACCTGAACTTTGTCTTAGCGGTTATTCGTATGGCAATATGGCTAAAGCAGAAGAATTTACCAAAATTGCCAAAAAAACTATCAAATCTTATTCTCAAAGTAAAACTATTATTTTAACAATGATTACAAAAAAAGGTAACCACTTTTATAATACTGCTTTTGTATTTAAAGGTGGTGAAATCATACACAAACAATCCAAACATAAACTTTTTGCCCTAAATGATGAAAAAAAATATTTTGATAGTGGGGATATTGATAAAATAAAAATCTTTGAAGCAGGTGGTATCAAAATAGCTATTTTGGTATGTTTTGAACTTAGATTTTTAGACCTTTGGGAGAAGATCAAAGGTGCTGAAATAATAGTTGTCCCATCTATGTGGGGAAGTCTTAGAAAAGAACATTTTGAATCACTTACAAAATCTCTAGCTATTATGAATCAATGTTTCGTTATAGCAAGTGATAGCGCAAATGAAGATTGTGCCAAAAGTAGTGGTATTATTACCCCTTTTGGGATAGAAAATAGAGATGATGAAAGAGAAAGAATAATACAAAGTTTTGATATCAAAGAAGTCAAAAAAATGAGAAGATATATGGATGTAGGGCTATGAAAAAAATCTTATTCGTTTGTCTTGGTAATATTTGTAGATCTCCACTTGCAGAAGGGATAGCAAAAGACTATATATCTCAAAACAACCTTGATATAAGTGTAGATAGTGCAGGAACTAGTAGCTTCCATATTGGAGAAAACCCTTGTCCTCACTCTATAGATATTGCTAAAGAAAAAAATATTGATATATCATCTTTAAAAGCTAGACAAGTGAAAAAAAGTGATTTCGAGGAATTTGACTTAATTATAGGGCTAGACCGTTCAAATATAGCAAATCTCAAAATCATGGGATGTAAACAACCCTTATTACTAGGTGATTTTGGACTTGATGGGGAAGACATCCCTGACCCATATTTTTTTGATGGTTTTGAAGGATTTGGAAAAGTCTTTGATATGATTGAAACTGGCGTAATTAACATCCTAAAATCAATAAAATGATAAAGTTTATTTTTCCAGTAATCTTTCTTTTTGTATTTGCATTAATGCTTTTTTATGCAAAAAAAAGACTAATTGATAAAACCACATTTAAAGACTCTACAAAAAGAATTTTCTATATTCTTATAGCTATAATCTATTTCTTCGTAATACTATATTTTATAAATCGTTTTTACACATTTTTACCTCAGCCATTATATTATCTGAGTACCCTAAGTCAAGGAATTGGGTTTATTATCTTTGTATTTACCCTATTTTTTGAATTTTATTTGCTTATTACAAGATTTGTAACACTAAGCCAAATGAAAAAACAAATTATTGAAATCTCTTTGTTTGTAGTAATGATTTTTTATATAGGTTTTGGGATAATAAATGGTCATAAAAAGATTGAAATTACCCAACACAATCTAACTTCTACCAAAACATTACCACAAAATCTCAATATTGTATTTTTATCAGATTTGCATATTGGAGGATTGGTAGATAGTGAACATGTGACTGATATGATAGATAAAATCAACTCCACAAATGCTGATGTGGTTTTGATAGGTGGTGATTTGATAGATACCAAAATAGAGCTTATCCAAGAAGAACTAGAGTTATTAAAAAACATCAAATCAAAATTTGGAGTCTATTTTATTGTTGGTAACCACGAATACTTTCACGACCTAGAACATATCATAGAAAAATCAAAAACTCTAGGTTTAATACCTTTATTGAATGATACAGTTCATATAAAAGAGCTTGATATCCAAATATCTGGTATTTATGATTATATGGGTAAAAAAAGAGATTTGTTTAGCCCTGATTTAAATGCTCTAACTATTGATAAAGAGATATACTCAATACTTGTATCACATCAGCCAAAAGTAACCGAAGATTTGGATTTTGATAATACAAATTTCAATTTAATATTAAGTGGTCATACCCATTGTGGACAAATTGCCCCTTTTGGCTTTTTGGTTTTGATTGACCAGCCATATCTTTGTGGTGAACATGATGTATCAGATAATACAAAACTAATAATTAGTGCAGGAGCAGGCTTTTGGGGACCTAAGATGCGAATAGGCAGTAATTACGAAATACACAAAATAAACATTAGAAGTTATGACTAAATTAGGGTATAATATATTATGAAAAAAACAATTATTATACTCGCTTTACTAAATTTATACCTATTTAGTGACACTCTACAAAGAGATGATTCAGCTCAGACGGTTTATGATTCTAAAACATCATTGATTTGGCAAGACTCAAAAGATGCACAAGAACTAAGACTTACCCACCAAGAAGCACTAGATTATTGTACCAATCTAACTTTAGGTGATATAAACACATGGAGACTACCAAGCTTGGTAGAACTCACATCTATAGTTACTCCAAATAAATATAATCCATCCATTGACAATATATTCCAAAATACCTCAAGAAGTGGCTTTTACTGGACTGGTGATATAGTAAAAGGAAGAAGTGCCGCATATTATGTAAGATTTGACTTTGGTCGAGATGGAAGTATAAATATGACTAGTAAGAATTATGTGAGATGTGTAAAATAAATGGTGGCCACAATAGGACTTGAACCTACGACCCCTACCATGTCAAGGTAGTGCTCTACCAACTGAGCTATGCGACCATGTTTACTTGAAAAAGTCGTCAGGCTTTTTTAAGGATACTTGCTATGCGACCAATGTTTACTTGAAAAAGTCGTTAGACACTTCCGCTATCTAAGTGATAGTGGAAGTGTAGCTTTTTTTTGTTTAATTATTGCTAAAAGTTCGGATTAAATCCGAAGTCCATTCCTCCACCAAAACTCATATTACCAAAATTAGGATCCATATAGCCATAAGTTGCACTCATATTTCTAAGAAGTTGGATGTCATTTTTTGGGTCAAGATGTTCTGGGCACACCATAGTACAATTCCCACACAAAGTACAATCCCACACACCATCTTTTTGTATCAAATCAATATGCTCTTTTTGATTTGCTTCTTTTTTGTCATTTACATATCTATATACTCGACTCAGTATATAAGGACCTGCAAATTGTTCATTTACTCCAAATACTGGGCATGAGCTATAGCAACTTTGACACAATATACAATTGCTTTGAATATCTATCTTTTTTGTGTCATCTTTTGAGATATTTGCATTTGAATTTTCTAAAATTACACTCTTATATTTTTTGATATTTTCATCTATTTTCTCTTTGGATACTACTAAGTCTTTGATAATTTGTACATTCTTAAGAGGTCTTATCACTTGATTATCACTCAAAAATGTTTTACAGCTTAATACTTCTTTATCATCTACAATACATGCACAACTACCACAAACTCCACTTCTGCAACCTTGATTGAAGCTAAGTGTTCTATCAAGGTTTGTTTTGATATATCGCAAAGCTTCCAAAAGTGTATATACAGAATCTGGTATTTCAAAGATTTGTTCTTTATCGTCTCTTATAATTGTTAGTTTCATTTTATATCCTCAAAGTCAACTGCCAAGATGCCATCTACTCTATACGCAATAGATATTTTTTCAAATGATGGATGAATTTGTGGATAATCTATCCTAAAGTGGCTACCTCTACTTTCACATCTACTAATTGCACTAACTACTACTATTTCACTAAGTTCGAGCATATTGCCAAACTCTATAAATTCTACCAAATTTGTATTATATTTTTTACCTTTATCATTAATACCCATGAAATTAAACTCTTTTTGCCACTGTCTAAGCTGTGACAAGACTGCTTTCATATTCAAATCTGTTCTAAAGAGTCCTATATTTTTGTAAAATATTTTCCCCATAAAAGTTCTTTTTTCATAAAAATCTATCTGATTTGAGAAGTTATAGACACCATTTATAAATGTTTTGTCATTGATAAACTGTTTTGTATTACTTTGCTTTGCAAATGTAATCTTTGATGCTTCTTTTGAGCTATATTCACCTGTAGCCCTACCAAATACAACACCTTCAAGCAATGAGTTTCCTCCAAGCCTATTTGCCCCATGGATTAACGCATCAGCACATTCTCCACAAGCATAAAGATTTTTTACTGTTGTTTTCCCATTTATATCTACTTTTATTCCACCCATACTATAATGAGCAGCTGGATTTATAGGGATTAGCTCTTTTGTGATATCTATATTTGCAAAATTTTTTGCTATGGTTACCTCTTGAGGTAGGAGTTCGTTGATTTTTTCACTTCCAAGATGTCTAACATCCAGATACACATCACCCTCTTTTAGCTTATCAAATACAGCCCTTGCTACAATATCTCGTGATTGCAATTCATCTACAAATCTCTCACCCTTTGAATCAACTAAGTAACCACCCTCTGCTCTTGCACTTTCACTTAGTAGTATATTTTTCTCTTTCAAAGCTGTTGGATGAAATTGTACAAACTCCATATTAGACAATGTAGCACCTGCTCTAAATGCTGCGGCAATTCCATCTCCTGTAACTGAGTATGAATTTGTAGTAAAGCCCTCAAAAATTGCACTATATCCACCAGTTGCCAAAATAGTAGTTTTTGATAATATTTCTTTTACTTCACCCTCTTTTATATCCAAAAAAGTTGCCCCATAGCATATATTATTTTCTGTAATTAGATTTAAAAGCATCATTTCATTGGCAAATTCAACCCCTAAATTGAGACATTTATCATATAGTGTATGAATTATCTTCAACCCAGTATAATCGCTTGCATAACATGCTCTTTTTTCACTACTTCCACCCAATCTTCTTTGAGCAAATGAGCTATCATCATTTTTGCTAAAGACTACACCCATATTATCAAGCCAATGTAATGATTGCTCTGAATTAGTGCAAAGTTTTTCAATATGAGTATATTTTGAAAGTGCATTTGAGGATTTTATAGTATCTTGTATATGTGATTGTGTACTATCATTTTGGTTTATTGCAAAGTTAATACCACCTTGGGCTTGAGAACTTCCACTTGTTGTTGGTACATTTTTGGATACTACCAATACATCCACACCACAAGATTTAGCCTCTATAGCAGCACTAAGTCCTGCTATTCCACTTCCAATAATAACTACATCATAAATTTTCAATATTTACTCCCAAAAATCTTTCAAAGGTTGCTCTTTCGATTTTTTCTCTTTTTCAAAATCTTCCAAATCTTCATCAATTTCATCATCATAATCTTCTATTTCATCATCAAACTCATCCAAGCTCTTCAGCTCTTTTTCATCTAAATCATCAAAATTCATATTATCCAAATCATTTAAAGTTTTCAAAAGCTCTGCTTCTTCATCGTGAAAATTTACTACTTCTTTAGTAACAATCTCTTTAGTTGCAACTTTTAAAATTTGTTCTTTAGGTTTTGTATGGTTTAGAATCTCATTCCTTACACTTTGGTCGCATTGCTTATTACCTTTTAGAAACTGGTACTCTTTCATCATCTCTTCATACTTATCAAAATCAAGCATAATAAAAGATGGTTTACCATCACGCAAGATTATTGCTTTGCTTATTTCATTGGAATTAACCTTATCAAAAATCATCTTACTCTTTCTAATCAAGTCCGTTGATGAAAACATCTCTTTGGATGAATACAATAAATAGTCCATGTTTTTCCTTTTTATGAATTGTAGATATTAAAAATAAAACAAATTACCATACGCATTATAATACAAACTCTTGAATGTTTCTAAAAATAGAATCAACAAGTCTTTTCCGTGATTCTATACTTGCCCATCCAATATGTGGTGTAACTATAATTCGTTCACTGTTATGTACTTTTAGTAGTGGATGATTTTGTATCATAGGCTCAACTGAAAGTACATCAGTCCCAAAATAAAGTTCTTTCTCATCCAAAATTTTTGCGATATCATCTTCATTTACAATACCGCCACGACCTAGATTTAGTATTATTGCTCCATCTTTAGCCATATTCAAGTTTGTATAATTCAACAAATCTTTAGTTGTATTATTTAGTGGAGAATGTATCGAGATTATATCACTTGTTTTGATAAGTTCTTCAAGTGTAAGCATATTGTAGCTTGTATTATAGTTTGTACCAGAAGTAGAGTAGTAATTAACTTCACAATCAAATGCTTTTGCAATTGAAGCGACCTTTTTACCAATCTCACCAAGTCCTATTATTCCCCATTTTTTGCCTTGTAGTTCGTAAAATGGTGCGTCTAAATTTGCAAATATATCACTCTCACACCATTTAGCACTTTTTGTATATGCTAGATAATAGTCAAGTTTTTGGATGAAATGTAGTGCCAATGCAAATGTGAGTTGTACTACAGAAGCTGTTGAATATCCTTTTACATTTTTGACTACTATTTGTTTTTCTTTGGCATATTCTAAATCAATATTATTCATACCAGTCGCAGCTACGCAAATTAGCTTTAGATTTGTATTGTCCATCACTTCTTTGTCAATAACTACTTTGTTGGTGATTACAATATCTGCATCTTTCAATCTCTCTTTGGTCTGTTCGTATTTGGTTACTCCATAAACTTCAACTTGACCAAATTCCTTGAAACATTCTATATCTGTATCACACCCTAATGTCTCAAAATCAACAAATACAATTTTCATTACATACTCCAATATGTTTTATTGTATGTATTATATCATTTTTATGTTAATTTTTATGAAATTCTTTCTTAATTGCCAAAGTATCATACATTTTGAGTATATTTAGATACTCTTGATGAAATGTTACATTAATGAGATATTCATCCCCATTTATTATATTTTGTCCTTGAATTACTTTTTCTTTTGTGAATATATTATATAAAGCTTCTTTATAGTCATTGATATTTTGCTCTTCTTGTTTCATCTTCAACAATTCATACAGTACTCTAGCATATGGATTTGTACTAAATTCAAACAATCCCATAGCTTCTTCAAATTCTCCAGCTAAAAGATGAATTTGAGCTTTAAAATCACCATAAGTAAAACTATCTTCAAAAATCACTCCGATGTATTTAGCCATATCCAAATTATATTCCAAATCATCAAGATTATCCAATATTTCTTCTGGGTCAAATTTTTTATATCCCAATACCATATCACGAATTCTTTTTGCACTATTTTTATTGTTGTATGTCAAATCTTCTATTGGATAAACTTCACTCATACTTGGCACTACAATCTGACATGAATAAAAATCAAGATAATTATACTCACGAATATAAATCTCTTTATTCATACCATAGATTATATTACTAAGATATTCTTCTTCATCTTTTGAGCAAGTACCAGTATAAATCCAAGAACTAAATTCAAAGCTTTTTTTACTACTTAAAAACCCAAAGCCTATTTTCCCATTTGAATCTATAAAATGTGACTCTATATTGGAATCACTTGAAACCAATTCCATATCAAATGTAGGAATCTCAAATGTATCAAGAGCGTCCAAATCTCTTCCTTGCATAAGCTCAGTCATAGTTCTTTCAATAGCCACTTCAAAGATAGGATGTGCCCCAAATGATACAAAAAGTGTTGCGTTATTTGGATTTATAAGAGATATTGCAATTACAGGGAATTTTCCACCCAAAGATCCATCCAAGACTTCTACTATATAGCCACTATTTCTTAGCTTTTGGATATCTTCGTAAACCTTTGGAATTTGTTTTATTAAGCTTTCATCATATTTCGGAAGAGAATAGCCTTGTTTTATAATCTGAATTTTTACATATCTTTCTATTATCTCACTCAAAGCTTGTGATTTTGCTTCTGATGGTGTATTTCCAGTTGCTAGACCATTGCTTGCATAAAGGTTATAAATCAAATTTATAGGAAAATAGTAGTTTATATCATCTCTTTGGTTTTTAAAAGGTAATGCTATGATTTTATCATCATAATCACTACAAAAATCAACCAAATCTTCACCATCAAGTGTATCAGATGGGTTGTAAATTGATAATAAATCTTCACTTAGATAATCATCATCAAACTCTAATACTACCTCATCAGGATAATAGCTTCTATTTGGCAAATAAAATTCCATAAAGAAATTGTTTGTTTGTAATCTTTCTATAAACTCACCCAATGCACTTGCCTTACAAGCTTCACTACATATTCCTTTGCCATTTGAATATATATACTCTTTTGCACTAGCAAACGACAGATTGACAGAAAAACAGTTAGTTAATGGGTGTTTTTCTTTAGAGTAAATTAATCCAAAATCCAACTCATTCAAGATTGTTTCCATCTTGAATATAGATTCTTCCAATGTCGCATCTTTTGATAATAAATTCATTTCATATTCCTTTTTATTAACGATGCGAAAACAAATATTAGTTTAGCATAAAATCCTCTGACCTCACTCCGCTATCATATAATTTCTGACAATTATTTGATACTGAATTATTTAGCTTAAATTGCAATTTAGTTTTTAGATTTTCAGTAACTATTTCTATCTCAGCACAATCTTTGTCGTTATCTTTAAATACCACTTTTTTGTCACTTATTGTCCATATAGTAGGATTCAAACTGATAACATCACTAATCTTTTCTATTTTTTGATGCACAATATAATAGCTTTGTATCCCACTTTTCAAAGATGAAATATCTTGCTTTACTACATTTACCTTTGCATCACTCCCCAAGCTACCCAATCTTGGCAATGCTATAGCTGTAATTATACCAATAACTGCTATAACAAATATCACTTCTAGTATAGTAAATCCTCTTTTGTACATTTTAAGCTCCATAGAATAATAATTATGGTTATAATATTATCAATGTAACGCTTAATATTTACTTACTAGAGAATATGTCCTCAGCCCACTGTGTAATAGTACCACGAAGTACTTTTTTCAACTTAATTGCAAAAATATTTACTAATTCTTGTTTTGATTTAGTTGATTTAAGCAATGTAGTAAGGGCATTTGTATATTTATTTACATAGAAATTATCTATTTGAAGATTACTTCCAAGAACTATCACTTTACAACTATTATCCACCCTAGAAAGTACCATTTGCATTGTTTTATTTGACATATTTTGTGCTTCATCTACGATAATAAAAGAGTTACTAAGAGTTCTTCCTCTCATCTCCCCTACCCACATAGTCTCAATACCATAAGTTTTTATCATCATATCCACTTTGATACTTATTTCACTCTCTTCAAGTTCTTCAAAAAACGGCTTTGCATTTTTCTTTTTTTTGTGTTCACTTCTTACTATATAGTTCAAGCTATCCATCAAAGGATGGTTGTATATTCTAAATTTTTCTTCAAGACCTGGTAAATACCCTACATCTTCACCTTTATCAAGTGATTCAATAGAATTTCTTATATATATAATCTTTTGGTACTCTTTTTTCTTCACTAGTTTCAATGCAGCACTAAGAGCCAAAAGGGTCTTCCCACTTCCCGCTAATGCCTCTACAATCAAAACATTATAACTAGGGCTAAGCAAAGCATGTGAAAAGAATAATTGCTCCTTATTCAAAGGAACTATAACTTGTTCTCTTAAATCATCTTCATCAAGTACAACTATTTTTTCATTTGCAATTGATGCTAAAACCATTTGATCAGAGTATTTTATCTTGAAACAATATGAAAAGTTATATGGTTTATATTCAGTATCAAATTCATAAATACTAGAATTGTTCAAAAACTCTAATCTCTCAAAATCAATCTCAATATTTTTTACATATTCAAATTCAAAATCACTATTATCATTTCCAACAAGTGATTTAGCATTTATATCAAGAGAAATTGCTCTTATCCTAGCCATTACATCAAGGCTTAGAAAAACTATTTTTTTAGGATAATATTGATTTGAAAACTCACTCAGTTCTAATATCTTTCTATCATTGTAGATATTTGATGCTACATTCTTAGCATCACAACTAAAATGTTCTTTAGATATAATATCAATTACAGCTTCTTGAGAAATATCTTTGATAAAAACTCGAACAATTTTGACTTCATTTATAATCTTGGTTGATAGGATTTCACATCCCTCAAGCAATCTTGCAAATTCTCTCGCTTGGAAGTTTATCTCTTCAAAACCACTTTTTTTGCTATCAATTTCATCTAGCACAGTTTCTGGTAATATTATAAGATTGGCACTATTTTGTGAAATCTTTAGAATATTTTTTGCATCACTTAATATGATATTTGTATCTAATACAAAGTATTTTTCAAAAGTTTCTAAGCTACTCAAAATGGTTTCACCACAACAAAGATTACTATCAGTATTGAAAGAATCGTTGGAACTTCATTGTAAGCTCTAAAAAACTTCCCACTTTTTTGGCAAATATCAAGTTCAAGCTGTTTCCTAAAATAATCAAGACTATATGAGTATGCAATCAAAAGTATTACCATAGTAATTTTTGCATGCATCCACCCTCCACTACTAAGTATTGATGGATTCAATAAAAGCATAGCAATACCACTCAAAACAGTAGCCCACATAGCTGGAACACCTATATATTTATAAAGCTTGTATTCTTGAATTTTCACAACCTCTACAAACTCTTTTTTTTCTTTGTGTTCACTATGATATACAAAAAGCCTAGGTAGATAAAAAAGCATTGCCATCCATGATAAAACTGACATTATGTGAAAAGCAAGTATCCAAGTGTAATATTCCATAACAGTTCCTTTTTAATTAATAGAGAATAACTAACAATTAATAACTATGGTTTGACTTTGTCACAAATTCTTAATTTTCATCGCTTTAGCGATACCTAAATTATTAGTTATTAATTGTTAGTTGTTAGTTTAATTTTCTCGTTCCATTCTCTAAGAGTTTTTTCAAACCCTATATCTTTTGATTCATATAGTTTCAAATCTTTTGATAAATACTTTTGTTCAACCCATCCACCAAAATCATGAGGATAAAGATAGCCTACATTATCTTGCTTTATATTCAAAGGTATATCTTGGATTTGACCATTTTGTATTATATCAAGAGTTTTATTAATTGCTTTATATGAACTATTTGATTTTGGACAAGATGCTAGATAAACTACACATTGAGACAAAATAATCTTAGCTTCAGGATAACCTATCTCTTTGACGCACACTAGTGTACTAGTAGCAAGATTAATAGCATTTGGGTTTGCATTTCCTATATCTTCACTAGCAAATATTACAAGTCTTCTAGCTATATAGCTAGCCTCTTCGCCCCCAGCTATCAAAAGACCAAGATAATAAAGTGCTGCGTCTATATCACTTCCTCGAAGAGACTTAATCATAGCACTTGTAATATCATAATGACTATCTCGACTACTGCTTCCTAGTCCTTGTGATACATTGCGTAATTCTTTCAAGTCTTGAAGTTTTAAATCCCCAGTAGCACTAAATGTAAAATCTATTAAGTTAAGTATAGTTCTTCCATCTCCATTTGATATTTGGATAATAAACTCTTTAGCATTATCTTCTATTGTAGTATCTAGTTCTTTAAGTGCTTTTTGTATTAGTGTATTTGATTCTTCATAATTAAAAGATTTGAATTCAAATAAAAACGACCTTGAGCGGAAAGCGTTCGTAAGTGTATAAAAAGGGTTTTCTGTACTAGCCCCTATCAAAACCAAGTCATAATTTTCCATAAAAGGGAGTAAAACTTCTTGTTGGTTTTTGCTAAGACGATGAATCTCATCTATAAAAACCAATGGCTTTTCAAAACTATTTTTGTATCTTTTTACGATATCTCTTATTTCTTCTATTTTTAAAGTTGTTGCATTTAGATAGTAATAAGGCATATCGCTACTTGTTGCGATAATCTTTGCTAATGTAGTTTTTCCACTTCCAGGTTTGCCAAAAAATACAAGATGTGGAATCTCTTTTTTGGCAATTAGTTTATATAATACACTATTGGTATTTAATATATGTGTTTGACCTATAAACTCAGTTAAGTTATTCGGCTTCAGTAAGTTTGCTAGTCTTCTCATTTTCTTTTAGAAATACTCTTAAATTTTTGTATTCTTCTTTTGTCAAATATCTAGTTTTTCCAGTTGGAAGATTGTTTAGAGATACTCCACCAAAATCAACTCTTTTTAAATCTTTGATATCACTATCAAAATATCCAAAAAATCTTCTAAGCTCTCTATTTTTACCTTCACTAATTACAACTTTAAGCTTTGAGAAACTTTTATCATTTTTTTGTATTTGATATGCCAGAAATGGTGCAAATGTCATAGATGTAATATCACTATTTTTATGAGCCCCTTTACTTGCATCGTCCATTACAATACCTTGTTCCATTGCTTTTATCATAGCAGTTGTTACATAGCCTGTAATTTTTATTTTATATACTCTTTCAAGGTTTGAGTGCATTAGTGCATTTACCACATCTACATTGTCACTCAGGAGCAAAACTCCCTCACTTGCATAGTCAAGTCTTCCTATTGGTAAGAAGTGCTTAAATTTAGATCCTAATGAATGATAAATTGTTTTTCTACCTTGTGGGTCGTTTTTTGTTACAAGCTCACCTTTTGGTTTATTGTATACAATCACCGTATACATTTTGTTATCTTGCAATTTAATCGGCTTTCCATCTATTGCTATTTTATCTTCACTAGTAACTTGTGCCGCAAAATCTTTTGCTACTTTTCCATTAATAGTTACTTTACCCTCTTCTAGCAATTTATCAGCTTCTCTTCTTGAATGATTGGTATTGTGAGAAATAAATTTATTTAGCCTCATTCCAACTTCAGGCTCTGTTGGTCTTTCTTTTCTTGGCTCATACTCTTTTTTTGGTTTTGTTTTTACTACAGAATTTTTATATTGAGCTTCTTGTTTCTCAAAATCTGCTTTTCTTTCTTTATAATTTTTCATTTTTAATCCCAGCTTCTATTAAATCATGTATATGAATAACTCCAACTAATGAGTTATCATCTCCTAATACTAGCAATAACTGAATTTTATATTCTTCAATTATTTCTAATGCTTCAACGGCTAGTAGATTTGTGTTTTTTATTGTCTTTGGTGATCTTGTCGCTATTGAATCAACACTTTTTTCTATATCAAAGTCATCATTCATCAACGCTCTTCTCAAATCACCATCACTTAATATTCCAAATACTTTGCTATTTTCATCGATAATTATCACATTACCAATTCGACCTTCACTTATTTTTATTATAGCATCTTTTATAGATGTTCCACGTGAAACAATTGGTAAATTTTCTCTTCTTAATATATTGTCAACCTTGATAAATAGCCTTTTACCAAGAGCCCCTCCTGGATGAAATGATGCAAAATCTTCTTTTTTAAAGTCTCTTTTCTTCATCAAAGCTACAGCTAACGCATCGCCCAAAGCCATTGTTAGTGTTGTAGATGTTGTAGGAGCAGCATTTAGTGGACAAGCTTCTTTTTCTACCTTGATAGACAAAAAAACATCACTATATTTTGCAAGACTTGAATTCTCATCTTTTGCCATAGAAATCAATGGAATATCAAATCTTTTCAAGTGTGGCAATATATTAATCAGCTCTTCACTCTCACCACTATAACTAATAGCAAGTACAGAATCACCCTTGCTTATCATTCCAAGATCACCGTGCATAGCTTCTGTAGGATGGATAAAAAAAGAACTAGTCCCTGTACTTGCTAGTGTTGCTGCGATTTTCGCCCCAACAAGCCCAGATTTACCAACACCTGTGATAATAAGCTTCCCCTTTGTATTGTAAATCAGCTCAATAGCTCTATCAAACTCTTCACCAATACTTTTTGAAGCCTCAACCAACTGCTGTGCCTCTAGCTCAAGAACTTCTCTTGCAATATCAGAAAACTTCATTTTTCATCCTTTCTTCTCTACCATCTACTCTATACAACCTATCACCTATATTATTGTACAAAAAGTGTAGGTACAATCATTGGATATTTTTTAAATTTTCTTATACAATGTTTTCTTACAACTTTTCTAATCTCATCTTCTAATACTCTATTGTTTTGTAAAATACCAGGTTTTACATTTGAAAGGAAAGTTGTAAGCAACTCTTCTATTTCATCAGAGAATTTTCTATCATCTTTATCTGAAACCAAACCAAAAGACATGACCCTTGGTTTATCTACTATTACTCTATCATTTTCATTGATTTGTGCTACTATCATAATAACACCTTCATTTGCCATAGTTTGTCTATCCATAACTATATCATCTGAAATTTTGTGATTTAATTGATTATCAACATAAACTTTACCAGTTTTTACTGTTCTTACTTTTTTGATATATTTTGGTGTTACTTCTACTTGCTCACCATCACTTAATACATATACATTTCTCTCTAATACTCCACAGTCAATACCAGTTTGTTTGTGTTTAATAACATGATTATACTCACCATGTATTGGCATAAAGAATTTTGGTTTCACAAGTCTAAGCATTAGTTTTTGTTCTTCTTGAGCAGCATGTCCACTAACATGAATTTCGCTAAAGTCTTGATATGCTACATTTGCTCCAGCTTTTAGAAGATGATTGATAATCTCACTTACACTTCCTTCATTTCCTGGAATTGCTTTCGCAGAAAGTATGATTTGATCACCCTCTTTTATCTTGATATGTCTGTGTTCGTGTATAGCCATTCTATAAAGTGCACTCATAGACTCGCCTTGGCTTCCTGTTGTTACTATAAGAAGTTCTTTATCTTCGTATTTATTTACTTCATGTGCATCTACGAATTTATCTCTAGGGAATTTTATATATCCCAAACTCATAGCAAGCTCTAAGTTCTTTTCCATAGATCTTCCAATTACACAGATTTTTCTATCATATTTCAATCCATGTTCTATTGCTTGTGCAACTCTGTGGATATTTGAACTAAATGTTGACATGATTACTCTACCTTTTGCTTTTGCAAAAATATTATCAAAAGTTGGTCCAACAGTTTTTTCAGTTTTTGTAAATCCAGGAGAGTGAGAATTTGTAGAGTCACTTAAAAGAAGCAATACTCCCTCTTCACCATAATGAGCTAGTCTTCCTAAATCCGTAGGATATCCATCTATTGGAGTATGGTCAATCTTAAAGTCACCTGTATGGATTATAGTACCAGCTTCTGTTTTGATAGCAAGTGCTGATGAATCTATAATTGAGTGAGTAATATGCATCCACTCTATTTCAAAATCACCTATTTTTACAGGTACTCTTTTTGTTACAGCACGGAAAAAACTTCTATGTTGTCTTAGCTTATGCTCATCAAATTTTGAACCAATCATCTCTAATGGTAGAGGTGTTCCATATACTGGAAATTGCATCTCTTTGAAAAGATAAGGCATTGCTCCGATATGGTCTTCATGACCATGAGTCAAAACTATACCAGCAACTTTTTTTCTTATTTCTCTTAAATATGTAAAATCTGGTATCAATATATCAACACCATGCATATTTTCATCAGGGAAACTCATACCAACATCTACAATAATAGCAGACTTTTCAGTCTCTATAATCATCATATTCCCACCAATTTCACCAAGTCCACCTAGTGGAGTAATTCTTACTTTTGCATTAGTTGATAGGTTTAATTTAAAATGTGGATTTAGTCTATTTCTATGAGATTTTTCATTTAAGTCAAATGATTTTTTGAAATCACCACACCAAGTACCCTCTTCACACACAAGTGAACAATTAACTTTATCTCTTACAAATGTAGTTTTTTGTCTTTTAAAATTAGGATTTTTAAACTTTGATTGTTTTGGTTTTTCTTCTTGATTTGTTACTTCATTATTTTTATTAGCTACTTCATTATCTTGATTTGTATCATTAGATTGTGTATTAGTACTCTGTACAGCAGTTTCTTTGATTTCTTCCATTTATTATCACCTTATTATATATTTGGCGATACAAAGAGGGTTCAAGTTCATGTGGTCGTATATCATCTTTAATATCAAGTTCTTTATAAGCACTTGATATCTCTTCTTTAGAAAGCGTTGCTGTCAAGTTCTTTGAAAGCTTTTTTCTAGGGGCACAAAATGCTACTTTCAAAAAGTTTTTAAACTCTTTTTCCAAAGTAACATCAAGATTCTTCTTAATATATATAACTGCCGAATCAACTTTTGGAGATGGCTCAAAAGAAGATGGTGGTACTACAACAATAGTTTTTGCTATTGTAGATACTGTAGAAGTCAAAACACCAAGAGCTGAGAATTCTTTATCCCCAGAGTGTGCTACAAACTTATCACCCACTTCTTTTTGAACCATAACAATAATATTTTCACAGTTAGCATCATCAAACGCTTTTAGAATTATATTTGTCGCGATATAATAAGGTAAATTTGCAATTAAATCATATTTACCTTGACCATAAAGAGTTGAAGTTCTTTCCCAACTTTCTAAAACATCAGTGTGGATCAGTCTTAGTTTTTGTGAACTCAATTCTTTATCAAACTTTTTTTGTAATATACCTATCAAGTCGTCATCAACTTCATACGCAATAACCTCTTTGTACTTGACTAATTCACTAGTCAAATCACCTAAGCCAGGCCCAATCTCTACAATGATATTATCATTCTTGGGCATCGCTTCGACGATCTTCTGTAGTACGCTTCTATCTTTTAAGAAATTCTGACCAAACTTCTTTTTTGCAATAACTTTTTCCATTGAAGGAGATTATAGCTGTTTTTAACTTAGTTTTAGATAAAATTTATAAATAGAATATCGGTAATTAGTATATTAGTAATTGGTGTATTGGGATGATAAGAGTTATTGTCTTAACTAATTACCAATAACTAATATACCAATAACTAATTACAAAAGGTTTTTGAAATGTCATATTTTGCAAAAAGAATTATACCTTGCCTTGATGTCAAAGACGGAAGAGTAGTAAAAGGTGTCAATTTTGTTGGACTCATAGATGCAGGTAATCCTGTAGAAGTAGCAAAAAGATACAACGAAGAAGGTGCTGATGAAATCACTTTTTTAGATATTACTGCAAGTCACGAAAACCGTGACACTATAGTAGATGTTGTAAAAGAGGTTGCAAAAGAGGTATTTATTCCTCTAACTGTTGGTGGTGGCATAAGAACTTTGGAAGACATTTACAAACTATTAAATGTAGGATGTGACAAAATAAGTATCAATTCTTCTGCTATCAAAAACCCTAATTTTATAAATGAAGGTGCAAAAAGATTTGGTAGTCAATGTATAGTTGTAGCAATAGATGTAAAAAAAGTAGCCCCAAACAAATACAATGTTTTTATAAATGGGGGGAGACAAGATACTGGTCTTGATGCTCTTGTGTGGGCAAAAGAAGCTTATGATAGAGGAGCTGGTGAAATACTACTTACTTCTATGGACGCCGATGGTACAAAAGCTGGATTTGAGCTAAATATCACAAGTCAAATATCAAAACTAATAGACATCCCAGTTATAGCAAGTGGAGGAGCTGGAACTATGGAGCATATCAAAGATGCTTTTTTATGTGGAGCTGAAGCTGCACTTGCTGCTTCTATTTTTCACTTTAAAGAAATAGATATTATGGAACTCAAAAGATACCTATCTCAAAACAATATCCCAGTAAGATTGTAGGACTATTATATGATAATAAGTGCTGGTAAACAAGAGACATTTCCATTTGCTACTCCTATTGGTGTAGGATTAATAGAAAGTGCTATAAACCTTACAAGAATTGCATTATTTGACAAACCAGATTTTTTGGTTTTTGTTGGAAGTGCTGGAAGCTATGGAAATTATAAGATATTTGATATTGTTGAGTCTGTAACTGCATCTAATATTGAACTAAGCCTTTGGCAAAATTTCTCATATACACCACTTGATAATGTACTAAGAGTTGACAATATAAAGGTAAATTCAAATGTTATAGTTAATTCATCAAACTATATATCAACAAATCAAGAACTTTGTAAGAACTTTACCAAAAATGGCATAGATATCGAGAATATGGAGTTTTATTCTGTATTACAAGTTGCTAAAGAATTTGATATACCATGTATGGGAATCTTTATTGTGACAAACTATTGTGACCAATCAGCACACAAAGATTTCATAGCAAATCATAGTGAAGCTATGGATAAACTTGTAGTATATTTGGAAAAAAAGAAATTAATTGTTCCATGTGGAACAATGTAAATTTTTAATTTTGAATTTTGAATTGTAACGAGTCGATTTTACTCACTCAGTTTCTTAGTCACTAAGTAGCTTCTTAAAAAAGGAAATAAATGCAAGAAAGTTTAAAAACTCTATATGATTATACTCTTGATGAATTAAAGAGTATCATAACACCATCATTTAGAGCTAAGCAAATATATAATTGGGTATACAAAAAATATATTCAAGATTTTGAACTGATGAAAAATCTACCAAAAGATATGATAAACACTTTGAAAGAAAACTATACACTTGACCTTGCAAAGATAAAAGCATCAGAGACAAGTGTAGATGGAAGTATCAAATACCTTTTTGAGTTTGCTGATGGGCATAGTGTAGAATCTGTATTTCTTTTGATGAAAGAAAAACAATATGATGATGAAGCACATATCATAAAAGGTGAGAAATATACTTTTTGTATTTCTACTCAAGTGGGATGTAAAGTAGGATGTAGTTTTTGTTTGACTGCAAAAGGAGGATTTGTAAGAAACCTTAGCGTAGGTGAGATTGTATATCAAGTATTGATGCTCAAAAAACTAAACAATATAGAAGAAAACAAAGCCGTAAATATAGTATATATGGGAATGGGAGAGCCACTTGATAACTTTGACAATCTTATCAAAGCTATCAAGATAATATCAGAGCTAGATGGTCTAGCAATAAGTACAAAAAGACAAACTATCTCTACAAGTGGTATAAGCTCAAAAATAGAAAAGCTTGGAAAAGAAGACTTAGGAATACAACTTGCTATTTCACTTCATGCTGTAGATGATGAGCTAAGGACTGAACTTATCCCTATGAACAAAGCATATAATATTAAGTCAATTATTGATGCTGTAAGAAACTTTCCAGTTGATGCAAGGAAAAAAGTGATGTTTGAGTATCTTGTCATCAAAGATAAAAATGATGATTTGATAAGTGCAAAAAAACTAGTAAAACTACTAAATGGAATCAAAGCCAAAGTAAATCTTATTTACTTTAATCCCTACCCTAATTCTCCATATCAAAGACCCTCTAAGGATAATATGGTAAAATTCCAAGAATACCTAATTTCTAAAGGGCTTTTATGCACCATTAGAGAGTCAAAAGGGCTAGACATCTCAGCTGCTTGTGGGCAATTAAAAGAAAAAGGGGATAAAGATGGATTTTGTTGATATATTTTTAATAGTATTTTTAATTGGGGTTGTTGTTGTTTCAGCAGTAGGATTTTTTATGTATAATAAAGATGATTCACAAGATAATGATAGATATAAATAAAACTTTTTAGGAGAAAAATTAATGGCAATTACTAGATTTGCACCAAGCCCAACAGGATATCTTCATATAGGTGGGCTAAGAACTGCACTATACAACTATCTTTGGGCTAGAAAAACTGGCGGAAAGTTTAGACTTAGAATTGAAGATACTGATATGGCAAGAAACTCTGAAGACGCACTAAAAGCAATACTTCAAGCATTTGAGTGGGTTGGACTAGAATATGATGATAAAGTAGAATACCAATCAAAAAGAATGGATATCTACAAAGGTTATATCCAAAAACTTCTTGATGAAGACAAAGCATATTATTGTTATATGAGCAAAGATGAGCTAGACGCATTAAGAGAATCTCAAACAGCATCGGGACTTACTCCTAGATATGATGGAAGATATAGAGATTTCAAAGGAACGCCACCAGAGGGAATAGCTCCAGTTATCAGAATAAAAGCTCCTCAAGAGGGTGAGATTTGTTTTATTGATGGTGTCAAATCTGATATGGTATTTAGCTGTGACCAAGTAGATGACTTTATCATTGCAAGAAGTGATGGTACTCCTATATACAACTTTGTTGTTGTTATTGATGATCATTTGATGGGGATTACAGAAGTATTAAGAGGTGATGACCACCTTACAAATACTGCAAAACAAATCGTAATCTATGAGGCTCTTGGATTTAATGTACCAAAATTTTATCATATCCCAATGATAAACAACCCAGAAGGGAAAAAGCTCTCAAAAAGAGATGGTGCGACAGATGTAATGGAATACAAAAACTTAGGATATTTACCTGAAGCACTTTTGAATTTCCTTGTAAGACTTGGATGGAGTCATGGGGATCAAGAGATATTTAGTATGGAAGAAATGCTTACACTTTTTGACCCTAATAATATCAACAAATCTTCGTCTTGCTACAATGCGGAAAAACTTTTGTGGCTAAATGCTCACTATATCAAAAGTACTCCAAATCTTGAATTGGCTAAGATGCTCAACTTTTATGATTGTGAAATACACGGTCATGATAAAGTAGAAATGCTACTAGACCTTTGCAAAGAAAGAGCTGGAACTATGATAGAGCTAAAGAACTCTATAGAGCTTATAATCCAAACTCCATCAAACTATGATGAAGCTGGTGTAAAGAAGTTTATTAATGACGATATGCTAAAAATACTTGAGATTTATGCAAAAATGATTATGGATTATGAAGGTGAACTACATCTTGCATGTGATTATGAATCTATCACAAAGCCATTTATCCAAGACTACAGCCTCAAAATGCCTCAACTATTCCAACCAATAAGACTAGCCCTTACTGGAAGCACACAAGCCCCTTCTGTATATGATATTATGGCAATACTTGGGAAAAATGAAGTGCTAAAAAGAATCTACTCTGCCATAGAGAATAAATTTAGCTAAACCTATTGAAATATCACTCAACAATCTGTTGTGTTGGGTGATATAAAAACCTCTTTCTTTTTGAATCTAACTATTTATTCTATAAATATTATATATTAAGTGAGAAATAAATATCTTATATCGAACCTTTTTCTATTTTTCTAGTTGTTTAAGTTGTTTCCTTAATTCCATTTCATCTTGAGTTGATGGATAATAGTTACTTTCATCTTTTATCTTTGTAAATACATCTACTAAACTTCGAACTATAGATTTAAGTTCTTTCATAGCTTGTGTTAATTGCATATCTGAGTCTTGGTGTTCGGTATCTTTATTTTCTTTTATTATAGGATCCATACCCATTCTTTTTTGTAGCTCATTTATCTTCTGTTCAAGCTTTTCAATCATATCTTTTATTTCATTTTCAGATACATTTCTTTCTTTTGAATCATCAATAAGTTTATTTATCTCTTTTATTAATTCTTCCAATTCTTCAACCTCAGATACTGTTAAACCTGTTTGAATAATAGATAATAAGTCTTCCAATAATCTTTGATGTATATCAAAATCTATAGGTTCATTTCGTTTTTCAATCTTTTTTACATTGTTTTCTGACAATTCATTAAATCGATTTAGTAAATCTATAAATAAATTTTCCATATTTTGTGAGTATTCTAAGACTCCTACATCTTCAGAATCAAGTGATATATTTTTATACTTTGATATAATATTTTGTAGTTCATCTGCTATATTTTCACTATCATAATGTCTTGACTGTAGCTCTGGATAAGATACAAGACTACCACCATGGACACCTGTAATCTCATGCATAAAAAATGTCAACCCTCTTTCATCCTTTGACATAGTTTTTGCCATCTCAAATATAGCTTTATTAAAGTTTTCATTATCACTTATAATAGGAGTACTTAATAAATGACCAGCTACTGGATCCATATTTATAAGTGTTTCTTCAACATAACTATTTTCACCATTTTTATGATGCATAAACTTGCCCAAAGTTCCTATTTGCTCGTAAGACAAGTTTTTCACCTCTTCATCTGTAACAAATCTATCTTCTATTATAGATTTATATAGTTTTTTCTCTTCGATAGATAAGTGATTTAAATCTAATATGTCTAATAGCTCATCAAATCTTTCATCTGTTAAACTACTTATCCATTCTTGTCTTATTTGTTCTTTAGCATTATCTGGCAATCTATCCTTTACCACTATAGATGATATTTGAGTATTTAAAAGACTACTAAATTGTGAATTGGATTGTGTTGTAGTATTGTTTGTATTTGATTGTATATTTACTTTTGCTGCTATTGATTCTATTTTCATTTAACTTTCCTAGTATTTATCATGTACTATCTTTGTAGAATAACTATCTACTAAAGTATGTATTATATACAATAAAACCTGATAAAATAATAAAATAATATGTATTTGGGATATTATATGTTGAGGTAGGAATAACTGTCTTTTATAAAATCTTTTTTGTTAGAGGTATAAACTAAGCCTTCTATGTGAATATTGTAATGTTTAGTTTGATTCGCTAGAGTAATGATTCTTCATCAACTAAATTGAGAAATATTTGAGCCATAGAATCAAATATTTCCCTCTAAGTACTTGTTATATCTTTTAACTATTCAACATCTAAAAAATAAGAGCTTTCATAAACAACCATACCAACTGGAGATTTTACATGATATGTTGTATAGCTCATGTATCCTTTTTCATTAAAGTATGCGTAATTTTCTGTTTCATTTTCAATACTATATTTTGAATCTTTCTTTAATTCATTATATAATGTAAGTACAGAAGATGATTCTGCTTCAATATATTGTTTTAATGTAACAAATAATTGTTTTTCTTTTTTGAAATGAACAAAAGTACAATTTACAACTCTATTGTCATTATAAATTGTAACATCACAAATTTGAGCATTACTATTTTTAATCTTTGTATCAACTCCTGTTGTATTAGTAGTCCAATGAGCAGACCAATTTTTTGTAAAAAAATCACCAAGTTTATCAAAAACAACTTGTTTCATATTTTTATTTGATGGTAATTCAAGAACTTCAATTACTCTTGCTAGAACTTTTTTTTGATCATCGGGAATTGAACTTAAAGAATCTAGTGCATATATATTATGTACTAACAACATTAACAACAATAATTTTTTCATTTGATACTCCAAATATAATTTACCTTATTGATTCTCAAAAGGTATATCTAAAACTCAAAAATATTGAATCTTAGATATAACATTTGGTTTAAGAACTTAGAAATCTAACTAATTAACTTTTTTTAGGATGAAGAATATCTATTGAAGTCGGATGAACACTTGTTTATCTCTCCAATAATCTGTTAAATATTGCTTTGTCTTTTATATAATAAATATTTATTAACAATTATTATATACAAAATAACCTGAAAAATAAAAAACCAATATGTATTAAAAATAGCATATTTTTCATTATAAATCTAAATTTATTGATATAGCTTTCGCAAAAAGAATGCATCTCATTAGAGTATAGCTTGTCTTAAATTATACCAACTAAAGTCAGTGTTCCATAATAAAATCGCTTTAGTGATACTGCAAGTAATATCCAAATAGACTCCGAATCAAGTTCGGAGTGACGATATTCGTGTCGTTATGAGGGTTACTCTCATCGTGAGTAAGACTTAAGGAACGCAAAAGGTATCTAGTTAGATATTAATATCAAATCGCCCCTTCAAGCCTCAATAAAAACTCTTTCATCTCTATCCCTGCCCCATAGCCGTTTAGTTTGCCATCATGCCCTATTACTCTATGGCAAGGGACTAGAATATCTATCATATTTTGACCGTTTGCATTTGCTACGGCTCTGTAGGATTTGGGCATATTTATGGCTATTGCTTGGGTTTTGTAGCTTATTGTTTGTCCGTAGGGGATTTTTAGTAGTTCTTTCCAAACAGATACTTGGAAAGGGGTGCCTACTAGCTTAAGGGGTAATGTAAAAATCTCTCTTTTGCCCTCAAAATACTCTTTTAGTTGCTCTCTTAGAGTCACAAAATATTGGTTTTCACCTGCTATCACTTCTGCATCAAATACACCTTTTAGTTTTGTGAGGTGAGCATCTATGTGTAGAGGATGGATAAATGCTAGCATACATATCCCCTCTTTTACCGCTCCTGCTACCATATCCCCAAGAGGGGTATTTATGATAGTGGTTTGGATGATGTTTTTTGTTTCAAATCTATTGTGTCTCATATTTTTTATACTAGCTAAAGTTGGTAAACCAATATATTTTAGCGGATTTGCCCGTTTCCGTAAACCTTATATTTATAAGTAGTAAGGTCATTTATCCCCATAGGTCCACGAGAATGTAGTTTGTTTGTACTTATACCCACTTCAGCCCCAAATCCAAAACATCCACCATCTGTAAATCTTGTACTTGCATTTGCATATACACAAGCACTATCTACATTGTTTAAGAAGTACTCTATGGAGCGGTAATCTTCACTGATTATTGCATCACTATGTCCGCTTCCGAATTTTGCAATATGAGATACCGCTTCTTTAATATCTTGTACTACTTTGATAGATAATATATTTGCAAGATATTCTGTATCGTAGTCTTCTTCTGTAGCACATGATATAGGGATGACTTTTCTTGTCCAGTCACACCCTCGAAGCTCTGTTTGGTTTTCCATAAATGCTTCATAAAGAGCTGGTAATATAAAAGGTGCTATTTGTTTGTGTACTAGCAATGTTTCCATAGAGTTACAAACCCCTGGGCGTTGGCATTTTGCATTGATAGATATTTCGATAGCCATCTTTGCATTTGCATTTGCATCAATATATGTATGACAAAGCCCTTTATCATGCTTTACCACAGGAACTGTAGAGTTTTCGTTTACAAACCTTATAAGCCCCTCTCCACCTCTTGGTATCACCAAATCCACATATTTATCTTGTCGGATAAGCTCTTTAACACCCTCTCTTGAACTATCAGGAATTAGAGATATTGCTTGAGCTGGAAGATGGTTTTTTGCTAGCACTTCTTGCAACACTTTTGCTATTGCATGATTTGAGTGTTCTGCTTCTTTCCCACCTTTTAGTACACATACATTTCCACTTTTAAAACAAAGTGCTGCTGTATCGCTAGTAACATTTGGACGGCTTTCATAAATAATAGCAATTACACCTATTGGAACGCTTACTTTTTGGATATTAAGACCATTTTCTGTCACCCATCCATCAATAACCCTTCCTACAGGCTCTCTAAGCTTTGCTATGTCACGAATAGACTCCGCCATAGCTTTGACCCTATCTCCGTTTAAAAAGAGCCTATCAAGCATAGATGAGCTTAGATTGCCTAGCTTTCCTGCTGACATATCAGTATTATTTTTTGAAACGATATAATCACAATGAGCCATCAAAGCATCTGCCATATCATTTAAAACTTTTGATTTAACTTCACCACTTAGTGTTGCTAAAACAGAACTTGTAGCTTTTGCTTCTTTTAAAAATTGTATCATTTTTTCTCCCTTAAGGTACTGAGTACTGAGACGCTGAGGTACTAAGCTAAAATCAAACTTAGACCATCAATAAACCAAATCTTACTTTTTAGATTTTAGATATTAGATTTTACCTACTTAGTAGGTCTTTAAGACTCTGCTTAGGATTCTTGCCCTCTATTATAAATTTGACTTCATTTGCTATCGGGGTATAGATATTTTTTTCACTTGATATTTTGTATATCGCTTCGGCTGTTTTGACACCCTCTGCTACTTCACCAAGCTCTTGTACTATTACCTCTATATTTTTGCCACCTGCAAGTCCAAGCCCTACTCTGTAGTTTCTACTCATAGTACTACTTGCACTAAGGAACAAATCCCCTGCACCACTTAGCCCGAAAAATGTATCATCTTTTGCACCAAAATACTCACCAAATCTGTGCATTTCCACAAGCCCACGAGAAATCAAGCTAGCTCTTGCATTATTACCAAGCTTCAATCCATCACATATCCCACTTGCAATTGCAAGTACATTTTTATATGCTCCTGCTATTTCAGAGCCTATTACATCATCGCTATAATATGTCTTGATGAAATTTGGGAAAAAAGGGGCGAACTCTTCGTAAAATTCTTTTGAAGAGGAGTTTATCACAAGAGCTGTTGGAAGTCCTAGAGATACCTCACTAGCAAATGAAGGTCCTGAGATAAATCCAATATTATTTTGGTCAATATATTTACCATATATCTCATTCAAAAATCTACCACTATTTGCTTCTATCCCTTTACTAGCAACTAGAACTTTTTGCCCATAGTTTATATAATTAGCTTCCAACCAAGATGATATTTCTTGAGTTGAGATAGAAATAACAAGATATTCACACTTCAAAGCCTCTTCAAGAGATACAAAACCCTTTATATCTCTAGGAGTTCTTGATGTTATTAAGATATTATCAGATTTTGAAGAAAAAGCATCAAATAAAGCTTTCCCCCACTTACCTGCCCCAATAACTGCTAGTTTGCCCATATTAGCTAAGTTTCTCTTTGAGTAAATCATTTACTTTATTTGGGTTTGCACTACCTTTGCTTAACTTCATAACTTGCCCTACAAAGAATCCAAACATCTTATCTTTACCACTTTTGTATTCAGCTATTTTCTCAGGATTTGCACTTAATACTTCATCAATAATAGCGATAATTGCTCCATCATCACTAACTTGTTTGAGTCCTAGTTTTTCTATGATTTCATCTATTTCGCCATCATTAGCCAATAACTCATCTAATACTTCTTTGGCTGCTTTACCACTTATTGTAGAGTCTTCTATTCTTTTGACTATTAATGCAAGTTTTTTTGCACTTATACCACAGCTTTCTATCGTAGCACCCTCTTTTAGTCTTCCTTGAAGCTCAACTGTTAGCCAAGTCACTGCATTTTTGCCACTAATGCCCTCTTTCATCATTTCTTCAAAAAATAGTGCCATTTCAAGCGTTGATGTCAAAACCGCTGCATCATATTCTTTTATACCAAATTCACTTACAAATCTATTTTTCTTTTCATCAGGAAGCTCTGGAATATTTGAATAAAGTGCTAGCATCTCATCACTTACTACTACAGGACGAAGATCTGGGTCTGGGAAATATCTATAATCAGCACTATCTTCTTTGCCTCTCATACTTCTAGTCTCACCACTATTTACATCAAAAAGTCTTGTTTCTTGAACTATCACTTTATCATATACGCCATCTTCCCACGCTTCTATTTGTCTATTTACTTCATATTCTATAGCACGAGCTATAAATCTAAATGAGTTCATATTTTTGATTTCACATCTAGTATAAAGCTTTGTATCACCTTTAGGTCTAATAGATACATTCACATCACATCTAAAACTACCTTCTTGCATATTAGCATCACTAATACCAAGGTATCTTACTATAGAGTGTAGTTTTTTCAAGTATCTTACAGCTTCATCAGCATTTCTCATATCAGGTTCACTTACTATTTCAAGCAAAGGAGTCCCCGCACGGTTCAAATCCACATGAGATACGCTACCATGATGGATATTTTTACCCGCATCATTTTCTAAGTGAGCTCTTGTGATACCGATTTTCTTAGTACTTCCATCTTCAAAATCTATATATAGCTCACCCTCACCTACTATTGGAATCTCAAATTGAGATATTTGGTATCCACTTGGTAAATCTGGATAAAAATAGTTTTTTCTATTAAAGATTGATGTTTGGTTGATTTTTGCATTTACAGCTTTACCAAACATTATAGCCTTGTGTACTGCTTCTTTATTTAGTACTGGTAATGCACCTGGAAGACCTATACAAGTAGGACAAATATTTGTATTTGGTGCTTCACCAAAACTTGTGGCACATCCACAAAAAAGCTTTGTATTTGTATTTAATTGTGCGTGAACTTCTAAACCTATTACTACTTCAAACATTCTCTTCCTTTATCTTAACACAACAATATCTGCTGAAATTTTTAATTTATCGAAATATTCTTTTAAATAACTTTGCTCTCTTTGAGTCATAATTTCTTGGAAAATTGCATCTTTTACAGTTTCCATAGGCAATACTTCAATATTGTTCTTTCTCAAAACTTGAAGTCTTACAAATCCATTATTAGCATTTAAAATAGAGCTAACTTCACCCTCTTTTAGATTAAATAACATATATCTAAGCTCTGGATTAATAGTAGCCATTTGTAATGTCACATTTTTTGATGTTACATCTTTTGATGAAGATATAATATTCAAAGATTGTGCAATAATATTTTGCTTAGTTGAGAAATACTCAACAACATCTATACTTTGTGGAATACTAAATTTATAAATATTTTTTTCATAATGAAGTTTGATATCTTCATCTGTAGCTATTGTTAGATTGCCTCTTGCTACTTTTGATACCAGTTTAGAATGTAATATATTCTTTTTTACATCTTGTGTATATGCTTCATATGAGCCATATTGACCAACAACAGCCTTTTTAAATGTTTCCAAATCCATATTATTTGCTGCCGCAATTTGTTTTATATGATCTTCTACTTCAAAAGTACTTACACTAATCGCTAATTTTTGCAATTCTTTTTCATAAAGCTTTTCTTCAACCAAAAGACCTATCGCTATCTCTTTTGATACTTTCAATTTATCCATTTTATCTTGTAGCTCATTTAAAGTAATTGCTTGTTCATTTACAATAACAGCTACACCATTTATCAGTCCAGCACTTAGAGTTGAAACAACTAAAAAAATCATTAACGCTATTTTTTTCATAAATTGTACCTTGTTTTTAATATTGTTGAATATTTTATCATAATTTTGTTAATAAAAAGGAAATATCATTTTCAAGATAGTTATCTTTTATCTCAATATTATCACAAAAACTTGAACAAAACTTTTTTACATCATCAACTTCTAATCCATTATATGACTTTTCTTTCAAAAGGTTGAAAGCAAATCCTTTTCTTGAATGGTCAAAACATCTTCTTATAAACAAATAAGTCTCAAATATACTAAGAGTATTCATGGCACCACTACATATATAATAATCCACCTCTTCAATAGTATCATTTAATATATCTTTTTTGCTAAATTCAATATCAAAGAACCTCTTTTTTGATAGAGTTATCATATCATCAAGTAAATCATACCCTATATATCGAAAAGGAATCAAAGCCTCTTGTTGAAGATATTTATAATACTCGCCCATGCCACAACCAGCATCTATTAGTGAAGAACTTTTGATATCATTCTTTATAAAATCTGTCAAAACCTCAAATCTTATATATTGACTCTCTTGTGAGTTCCATCTCACACCCTTGGCACTAACTCCGTGTTCTCTTATCGCTTTTGTATAAAATTTATGATTGTCAATCTTAAGTCGTGAGTCGTTTGTCGTAAGTTGTGAATTGTTAGAACCAAATATACTTTTTATGATATCTCTAGACATATAAATCTAGCCTTTGATTTGTTCGATAATTACACCGTTATCTTTTAGAAACTGAGATATTATTGGAGAATCATTATGCTCATAATATTTTTCATATACAATTCTTTTGATACCACTTTGAATGATATTTTTAGAACAATCCGCACAAGGTTCAAGCGTCACATATATTGTAGCACCTTCTATTGATATACCTTTTCTTGCCGCCCATATAATAGCATTCATTTCCGCATGTATCTCATAGGTTTTTGACCAAAGATGGTGGTCTGATGTATATTTACCATCCCAATGGTCACAACAGTTTTTATACCCAGCTGGCGTACCATTGTATCCAGTAGAAAGAATTCTCCCATCTTTTACTATTACAGCCCCTACTTGTTTTGATACACACTTACTAGCACTTGCAATTTCTTTTGCTATATTTATAAAAATTCTATCATTTAACATTGTTTTCCCCTACTAAATCAAATTAAAAAAGCAGGGCAACTCGTACCCTGCTTTAAAAATAAAGATTGTCAAATTTCTATCTTGCTGATTTTATAGCTTCAAGTACTTCAGAATAATTTGGTTCAGCAGTTACCTCATTAACTATCTCTTTATATACTATTTTTCCACTTCTATCTACTACAAAAACGGCTCTTGCACAAAGCCCTTTTAGTTTATTGTCACCCATAAGTACACCATAACTTATAGCAAAATCTTTGTCTACATAATCACTAGCTACTGTAATATTATCTATACCTTCAGTAGAACAAAATCTTTCACTTGCAAAAGGTAAGTCCATACTGATTACAAAAGTATCTACTATATCTAAAGATGCAACTTCTTGGTTAAACTTTCTAGTCTCTGCTGCACAAACTTTGGTTTCCAAAGATGGTACAGATACAATAAGCTGTATCTTATCATTTTTGCCACCAATTTCAACATCATTTAGCTTTGTATCCACAAGAGTAACCACAGGAGCCATATCCCCTACTTTTACCTCATCGCCAATCAAATCAACAACTTCACCTTTAAACTTTGTAATAGCCATTTTTTTTCCTTTATTTAAGATAAGAAGAAACTAAGTAACTAAGTAACTGAGAAACTAAGCAAGAAAATTATTCGTCTCTCACTCTCTCACTCTCTCACTCTCTCACTCTCTCACTCTCTCACTCTCTCACTCTCTCACTCTCTCACTCTCTCACTCTCTCACTCTCTCACTCT